>Ga0209749_1000197_pt1 | contig 96860 bp, 55 predicted proteins | sample EPASupsiteSAE347_FD_187267 | JGI IMG/M metagenome (GOLD analysis project Ga0209749, IMG submission 187267) | Bioremediated contaminated groundwater from EPA Superfund site, New Mexico - Sample SAE3-47 (SPAdes) (version 2) | ecosystem: Environmental > Aquatic > Deep subsurface > Groundwater >... | reverse complement strand
TGGGGGGGGAGCCGTTACTGAAAAGTCAGCACCCGGGGACCTTTATGAAAAATCCGATCCGAACCGTTGTTTTTTCCGTTATCTGGAGCTCTCTTTTCCTCGCGTTGGGTCTTTGGTCATCGGGAAAATTCGCTTCGTGGCAAGCGCGGGAAAAAACGAGGCAGCAAGCCGGCGTTCAACTCGTCTGCATCGGGGATTCCCACACCTTTGGCGTCGGAACTTCCGCCCCTTACTCGTATCCCAAACAGTTGGAAAAGCTCCTGAACTCCAATAACCCGGGGCAAAAGTTCTCCGTCACCAACTTGGGAGCCCCCGGGTCCGGCACCAAGGCCCAGGCCGAGACCTTGCGGTTCTTTCTTGAACATCACAGGGTCGATGGGGTCCTCTGGCTTACCGGACGCAATAATGCCGACGCGGACATAAAACCCTTCGGGAACAAGCCATTGCCCCGGAAAATTCCGGATCTTTTCCCCGGCATGAATAGCATCCGGTTTTCCAAGCGGCTTTTCTCCCGTTTTTTCCAAAACAAGAACCCTTTGGAAACAGAAGGACTTTCCAGCCTCTCCCGGGCCTACAGGGATTATTTGGATTTTTATTTGGATGCGGCGCGTAAACTCTGCAAGACCCACGGGGCAGAACTGATCCTGCTCTCCTACTACGACTCCGCGGATGTTGCCGTGAAAGAATTTGCGGACAAACACCGCATCCCTTTCTTTGAATTCGGGAATGATTTTTCACTTTTCAAAAAAAAGAGGGGGGCCGCACAATACACCTCCCCCGACGGTTCCCATATGAACCGTTTCGGGTATCAATTTTATGCGGAACGCCTTTATGAAGACATGTTCCGCAACCGGAGACGTCTGGGACTCCGTTTGGAACCGCTCTTAAAAAAAATAAAGGGCGCGGATTTTTATGCGGACCCGGCAGAGACCGATCAATGGGTCCGGTATCAGCAGGAAAGAGTGGAACAAAGCAAAGAAACGTGGGCTTACCCTTTTGAGCAGATCCAACTGGGACATATTTACGAGGAAATAGGCCGGGAGGAATCCGCGAAGGAATGTTACATGGAAGGTTTGATCTCTTCGGACTACGGCGACAATAACACGCTTGTGTCCCCGGCCATTGCCTGGCATCTGAGGAGAGGAGAACGTTTCGAAGCCCTTCAATTGTGCGATGACATCATTTCCAAAAACCCCAAGAACAGCATCGCCAAAACTTACCGGGAAATATTGTCGCGGAACCTGCCCAGCGTCTGGCTCGACCGCCTGCGGGACAGTGTGGAATCCATCGATTAACAGCGACGAGATCAACATGCGCGAACGCGCCGGTCGAAAGCCCTCACAAGTGGGACCCCCTCTCGGCGGCATCGCCGAAACGGGACGGAAACGACTCATACCAGTCAAGCAAGAGGGAGAAATCAACGGCCTTCACGGAATGGGTCAGACCTCCGACGGAAATGGTATCGACGCCCGTCGCGGCGAACTTACGGATGTTCTTGAGCGTGATGCCTCCCGAGGCTTCGATCATGGCCCAGGGGGCTTCCTTGCGAATGATCCCCACGGCCCTCCGGGTCTCCTTGGGCGAAAAATTATCCAGAAGAATCACCTTGGGCTTGAGCGCGATCGACTGGCGGAGCTCCCTGAGGTCGCGGACCTCGATCTCGAAATCATGCGGGTGGCGTTTCAGTTTTGACAGATCGCCGTAAAGCCGGTGGTTTTCTTTGACGAGGATGAACGAATCAAGACCGGGACGGTGCCTCCGTCCCCCGCCGACCTCGACGGCCACCTTTTCCAGTTCGCGCCAAAGCGGCGTGGTCTTGCGCGTGTGGAGGAGAAGGACCGGGTATTCTTTTATTTTTTCTACGAACTGGCGCGTTTGGGTCGAGATCCCCGAAAGATGGCTGATGAAATTGAGCAGGGTCCTTTCCACTTTCAGGATCGACCGGATATTCCCGCGCATTTTAAAAACGATCTTTCCGGGCCGGACCTTCCCTCCGTTATGGACCCAGAATTCGAGCTTCACCCTCGGGTCCACGATCTTGAAAAGCTCCTTCGCGAGCCGTTCACCGCAAAAGATCCCGTGGTCCTTGGCGATCACACGGGCCTCCCCCTTGGCCTGGGCCGGGATCAGAAGATTCGAGGTGATATCCCCGTGTCCGATATCCTCCCTCAAGGCCTCCCGGAGGAAATTCAGGGTCCTTTGAGAGACCGGCAGCGCATGGCCGTGGATGCCGCGCCTTTTGCTAAAGACCGGCGAGCTGGGTTTGGTAGGATACGAGAAGACTTTTCGCATCATGGAGTTTCTCTTTTTCTTTTTCAAGGATCTCTTTCGGCGCTTTTTCGGCGAAAGAAGGGTTCTCGACTTTTTTACGGATGTTCTCTATCCATTGTTCGGTCTCTTGGATCTTTTTCTGGAGCCGTTTTTTCTCCGCCTCCGGGTCCAGGATCCCCTCGAGCGAAACGAAAATATCAAAAGCCGCAAAGGAACTGGCCGCCATCGCGCCTTTTTTCTGGAATGTACGCACACATTGAAGCTCCGCGAGCCGGCCCAGCGTCTTCACCTCGCGTTCAAAAGTTTGGAGGGCCTCCTGCGTCCCCTTTTCCTTGCAAACAATGACGGCCTTGAGTTTCTCCGTCGGCGCGATCTGGGACCGGACCCGGAGATCGCGGATGCCGCCCACGGCGTCCTGCAAAAGACCGATCGCTTTCTGCGCTTTCGCGTCGTGGAACTTTTTCCCCCCGTCATACGGCCAACCGGCGAACAAAAGGGTCTCAGGCCAGGCCTCGGCGCCCGCCGCCTTTTGTTTGAACGTCTGCCAGATCTCTTCGGTGATGAACGGCATAAAGGGGTGCAGAAGCCGCAGGATCCTCTCGGTCACGTAGAAAAGGACCTTTTGCGTCTGAAGTTTTAGGGCCGCGTCGGAGGACTGGGTCATGGGTTTTGCGAGTTCGATATACCAGTCGCAGAAATCGTCCCACACGAAGTGATAAAGTTCGGTCGCCGCCTGGGCGAGGCCGAACTGGGAAAGGTGCTTCTCGATCGCCGCGGCTTTTTCCTCAAAACGCGACAGGATCCACCGGCTCGGGAGCGAGAGTGTTTCGTTTTTGAACTGCCCGGGGTCCGCGGAAGCGGTCTCGAGGCCTTCCAGCTGCATCAGTACGAACCGGCAGGCGTTCCAGACCTTGTTCGCGAAATTGCGGCCGACCTCGAATTTCTCGCGCGAGAGGTAAACATCCTGCGCCGAGAGCATCACGAGGCTGTAACGCAGGGCGTCGGCCCCCATCTCTTCGATCACTTCCAGCGGATCGATGGAGTTCCCGAGCGATTTCGACATCTTGAGCCCGGTGGCCGCGCGGACCGTGCCGTGGATATGGATCTGAGTGAACGGGACTTCCCCCATGAATTCAAGGCCCGCCATGATCATGCGCGCCACCCAGAAAAAAATGATCTCGGGCGCGGTCACAAGGTCCGAGGTCGGGTAGAATTTTTTCAGGTCTCCGGTCTTGGCCGGCCAACCCAGGGTCGAGAACGGCCAAAGCCAGCTGGAAAACCAGGTGTCGAGAACGTCTTCATCGCGCCGGATGTCTTTGGAACGGCAGTGCGGGCATTGCTCAATGTCTTCCCGAGAAACGATCACTCCATGAGGCTTCAGACTGCAGACTTCAGACTGCAGGCTTTTTTCTGTGGTCTTTCCGGTTTGGGTCTGTTCGCATTTTGAACAGTACCAGACCGGAAGCCGATGCCCCCACCAGATCTGCCGCGAAATGCACCAGTCGCGGATACCGCCGAGCCAGTTGAGGTAAACCTTGGTCCAGCGGTCCGGATAGAAAACCGTTTTTCCCTGACGGTGCGCCTTCAGGGCCTTCTCGGCCAGAGGCTGCATCTTCACGAACCATTGTTGGGAGAGATACGGCTCGACCACGGTATCGCACCGGTAGCAATGCCCGACCGCGTGCAGGTGCGAATCGCGCCGTACGAAAAGCCCTTGTTCTTCCAGGTCCTTCAGGATCTTTTTGCGCGCCTCAAAGCGATCCATCCCCCGGTAAGCGCCTCCGTTTTCATTGATCTTCCCGTCCGGGGTCATGATATTGATCTGCTCGAGCTTATGGCGGTGTCCCATGGCAAAGTCATTGGGATCGTGCGCCGGCGTGACCTTCACGATGCCGGTCCCGAATTCGGGGTCCACGAATTCATCCGTGATCACGGGGATCCCGCGGTCCATGAGCGGCAGGATGACCTGTTTGCCGATCAAATGTTTGTAACGAGGATCGTCCGGATGCACCGCGACCGCCGTATCGCCCAGCATGGTCTCGGGCCGGGTCGTTGCGACCACGATGTGGTCTTCACCCATCTTTTCAAAAGGGACGCTTTTCCCCGCGATCGGGTACTTGATGTGATAAAGCCCGCCCTGCACGTCTTTATGGGCGGCCTCTTCGTCCGAGAGCGCGGTCTGGCAGCGCGGACACCAATTGATGATATAGTGGCCGCGATAGATCAGCCCGCGTTCATAAAGCGTGACGAACGCTTCGCGCACCGCTTTGGAAAGCCCTTCGTCCATCGTGAACCGTTCGCGGGTCCAGTCGCAGGAAGCCCCGAGCCGACGAAGCTGGCGTGTGATGGTCGACCCGTGCTCGTGCTTCCATTTCCAGACCTCCTTTAAAAAGGCCTCGCGGCCGACGTCCCACCGGGTCTTCTTTTCCTTGGCGAGTTTTTTCTCCACCACGTTCTGCGTCGCGATCCCCGCGTGGTCCACGCCCGGCACCCAGAGCGTGTCCCGGCCCCTCATGCGGTTCCACCGGACGAGAACATCCTGGATGGAATTATTGAGCGCGTGGCCCATATGGAGAATGCCCGTGACATTGGGCGGAGGGATCACAATGACGTAAGGACGGACTTCAGACTGGAGACTGGAGACTGGAGACTTTTCTTTTGTTTTTGCTGCGGTCTGTAGTCTGTGGTCTGCGATCTGAGCGACCCGGTCGCTCTGAGGCCGAAAATAGCCCTTCGCTTCCCAGAGGGTGTACCACTTCGTTTCGACCTGCTTGGAATTATATTGTTTGTCTAGTTCCATTTTTATTCGGGGAACGCGGAACGGGAAACGGGGAACGGTCTTCCGTTCAACGTTCTGCTTTCACCGTTCCCCGGCTTCATCCTTTATGCAGTTTATATTCGATGGCTTCCACGAGGGCCTTCCAGCTGGCCTCAATGATGTTCTCGTGAACGCCCACGGTGGTCCAGGTCTTGTCCTTGTCCTGGAATTCAATGAAGACACGCACCTTGGCGGCGGTCCCGGCCTCCGAGTTGACGACGCGTACTTTATAGTCCGTCAGACGGATCTCGGAGATGAGCGGGAACGAACGGCCGAGCGCCTTGCGGAGCGCGGAATCGAGCGCGTTCACCGGGCCGTCCCCCTCCGCGGACTCGAAATGCTCCTCGCCTTTGGCCGTCACTTTCACGTCCGCGATAGAACGCGGGATCCCTTTTCCGATATTCTCGGTGCGGACCGAGATATCCTCGACCTCGAAGAACGGCTTGAATTTTCCGAGAAGTTTTTGCACCAAAAGTTCGAAGCTCGCCTCGGCGGCCTCAAATTGGTACCCCGCATATTCAAGGCGCTGGATCTCCGTCAGGATCTTCTGGGTCTCCGGCGAATCCTTCTGGAAATGCATTTCGAGTTCTTTGGCCTTGATCATGATATTGGTCTTTCCGCCGAGCTCGGAGACGAGATAACGGCGGTAGTTGCCGAGGGCCTTGGGATCCACATGCTCGTAAGTTTTGGCGTTCTTCACCATCGCATTGATGTGCACGCCGCCTTTATGCGCGAACGCGGAGCGTCCCGTGAACGGCTGATGGTTCACGAGCGGCATGTTGCAGACCTCGGCCACATAATGCGAAAGCTGGGTCAGCTCCTTCATCTTTTTCGCCGGAAAACACGGGGTCTTCATCTTCAGCTGAAGGTCCGGAATGATGCTTGCGAGGTTCGCGTTCCCGCAGCGCTCCCCGTAGCCGTTGATCGTCCCCTGCACCAGAACGCATCCTTCGCCCACCGCCTGGATGGAATTCGCGACCGCGAGCTCGGAATCATTGTGACAATGGATGCCGAGCGGCGTTTTCACGGAACGCTTCACCCTGAGGATCGCGTGACGCACCTCGTGCGGCAAACTCCCGCCGTTGGTGTCACAAAGCGTGAGATTATCCGCCCCGGCCCGGGCGGCCTGCTGAAGCGTTTGGATGGCATATTCCGGATTTGCCCTGAAACCGTCGAAGAAATGTTCCGCGTCATAGATCACTTCGAGCTTCCGGTCCTTCAGATAAGCGACCGTCTCATAGATCATAAGAAGATTTTCCTTGAGCGTGGTCTTGAAGACTTCCGCAACATGAAAATCCCAGGATTTTCCGAACACTGTCACCACCCGGGCGCCGGCCTCGATCAAAGCCTTCACGTTCGAGTCGTCCCTGACCTTGGTGTGAGCGCGGCGCGTGGACCCGAAGGCCGCGATCTTGGAACGCCTGATCCCGGCTTTCTTGACCATCGTGAAGAATTCCATGTCCTTGGGATTCGAGCCGGGCCACCCGCCTTCAATATAGTGGATCCCGAACTTATCGAGCCGTTTGGCGATCAGGACCTTGTCCTGCGAAGACAAACTCATCCCCTCGGCCTGGGAGCCGTCGCGGAGCGTCGTGTCGTAGAAGAATATTTTTTTGTTCATACTTTTACCGTTTCACGAAGACCGAGGGGACAGGCAAGCACTCAATGCCTGTCCCCTGGTCGATCGCTAACCTTATTTCTTGCCGAGTCCGAACGCCTGGTGAATGGCGCGGGCGGCGAGTTTCCCCTTATCGCCGGCCACGACGACCGAGATCTTGATCTCGGAAGTGGAGATCATATCGATGTTGATCTTGTTCTTGGCCAGGGTCGAGAACATCTTGGACGCGATCCCCGAATGGGACCGCATGCCGATCCCGACCACGCTCACCTTCGCGATATTTTCATCGTAAATAACATTCGTGGCGCCGACCTTCTTCATCGCGGCCTTCACGACCTTCATGGCCTTCACAAGTTCGTTCTTGAAGACCGTAAAAGAAATATCCGTGGAATTCGTCTGCGTTTTGTTCTGGATGATCATGTCCACGTTCACATTCGCGTCCGCCAGGGTCTGAAAGACCTTGGCCGCCACGCCCGGACGGTCCGAGACGCGGAACAGGGTGATTTTGGCTTCATCTTCGGCTAACGCGACACCGCTTACGACGACTTCTTCCATGGCTTTATTCTCCTTCGTGATAAGAGTTCCTTTGTGGTCGTTCTGGGAATTGCAGACCCAGATCGGCATGTTGAATTTTTTCCCGACTTCGATCGAACGTGAATGCATGACTTTCGCGCCCAGCGATGCAAGCTCCAGGATCTCGTCGTAAGTGACCCGGTCCATCTTTTGCGCTTCCGGGATCACGCGCGGGTCCGCGGTAAAGATCCCGTCCACGTCCGTGTAGATCTCGCAATGCTTCGCCTTAAGCGCCACCGCGAGCGCCACCGCCGTGAGGTCCGAACCGCCGCGCCCGAGCGTCGTGATCTCGCCTGAGGGCGTCTGGCCCTGGAACCCGGCGACGATCACGATCTTCTCTTCACTCAAGGCCTTCTTGATCCTGCCCGGGCTGATGTTCTGAATACGCGCCTTGCTATGGAACTCATCGGTCATGATCCCGACCTGCGGGCCCGTGAACGAGACCGCTTCATGGCCGAGCTTATGGATCGCCATGGCCAAAAGAGCGATCGAGACCTGCTCGCCCGTGGCAAGCAACATGTCCATCTCGCGCTCCTGCGGGTCGGCGTTGATCTGTTTCGAAAGATCGATGAGATCGTCCGTCATATCGCCCATGGCGGAAACGACTACGACGACCTTGTTCCCCTCTTGTTTGGTCTTGATCACGCGTTGCGCGACGCGCAGGATCTTTTCTGCGTTCGCGACTGAAGAACCTCCGTACTTTTGAACAATGAGTCCCATGAGATGATCCTTACCCTGATGGATGGACGGTTACGACGCCTTGGCCATGAAAAAAGGCATCAGCTCCGTGGTTTTGTTGAATTTCACTTCCGAAGTTTTTGCCGCGATCTCGGAAAACCGCTCGATCTCGCCGGGCATGATATTCTTGCCGGTGAGGACGAACGGAACGCTGTCGCGAACGATCTCTTTCATTTTCCAAAGCGTCGCATGACCCGGCGTGACCAAAAGGCGCGAATCTTTGGAGCGCTCAAGATACTTGCGGATCTTCGAAAGAACGAAGAAATCGATCCCTTCGATCGCCGAGACCTTCCCCTTCACATCTCCGGCCCGCGACGCTTCCTCGGGAGTATGAAGGTAGAGACAAACAAAATCCTTTTCTTCCATGGCGTCGATCGCCACCTTGGAGATCTTGTCATAAAAAGCGGCGGGCTCTTCGCCCCCTTCCTTGACCTCCATGACCGTGAGTCCCGCCATGCGGCCCAGGCCCCGCGCGTATTCGCGCGCGGCGACCATCGCGCCTCCGGAGACATCAAAACATTCTCGGAAAGGCTTGAGGAGCGGCTTCTTTCCCTGCCCCCAAAGCCAAATCATGTTCGCGGGATTCTCGCCCAGGTCCACGCGCACCTGGTTGATCTCATGGTCCTGCAAAAGAAGCCTGGCGTCGTACATCAATTTTCGCATCAATTCCTCGCCGGGGCCCTTCGGCAGCACATCCTCGATCTTTTCGCCGATCACGCTCTCCGGAGGCTGAGTCTTCGCGGACAAGGCATCAAATCCGTTCGCGTCCTTGATCACCGCAATGTGCCGGTGCCCGGAACCCGAGAAGAACCGCACGAAATCGCTCGCGACCTTTTTGTTCAAAAAATTGACGAGCGCCTTCGCCTCTTTGGTGCTGAGGGTCCCCGCGGCCGGATCGGCCAGCATGCCCGCGGCCTCGGTGATGAAATTCATGCAGAACGCGACCTCTTTGTCGTCGAGCGTCAATTCCTTATCGGCCGCCTCCAGCGGCCCGCGGCCGGTATAAAGCTTCGACGCGTCGTAGCCCAAAAGATTGAACAGGCTCACGTCCGCGGAAAGCGGCAGACGGTCGGAAACAAGTTTTGCGGTGCCCACTTTGCCGTTCCGCGCAAAAAAGGTCAGATTCGGGACCTTGGCCGCTTCCAAGGGGGTTTTTCCTCCGAGCTCTTCGGTCGGATGATCCGCAGCGCCCGCGAGAACCACAACGATAGATTTCATCGAATGACCTCCTTTACGGCGTCGAGAGTGGATTTGACCTTCCAAACAGGGTCTTCAAAGCTAAGTGCAAAATCGGGGTCCTTCAGACCCGCGCCCGTCAGCGTGATCACAATGCGGGACCCTTCTTTAAAAAATCCTCTTTTCGCCAGATTGATCACACCGGCGACCGGCGCGGCGCAGGCCGGCTCCGCGAAAACGCCTTCGCGCTCCGCGATAAAACGGTACGCTTTCGTGATCTCCTCGTCCGTCACTTTATCGATCAGGCCGCCCGATTCGTCCCGCGCGGCGACGGCGCCCTGCCAGCTCGCGGGATTCCCGATACGGATCGCGGTCGCGATCGTCTCCGGTTTTTCCACCGGATGTCCCAGCACGATCGGCGCGGAGCCTGCGGCCTGGAAGCCCAGCATCTTCGGCAAGGTCTCGGACTTCCCCGCTTTTTTATATTCCTTGTAGCCCTTCCAGTAAGCCGTGATATTGCCCGCATTCCCGACCGGGATCGCATGATATTCCGGCGCGTCCCCGAGATCGTCGACGATCTCGAAGGCCGCCGTCTTCTGTCCTTCAATGCGGTACGGATTGATGGAATTCACGAGCGTGATCTCCCCTTCCCGGGTGATCTCCTTGACGAGCTCGAGCGCCTTGTCAAAATTCCCTTCGATCATGATCACCTTCGAGCCGTAGCGGTACGCCTGGAGAAGTTTTCCCTTGGCGATCTTCCCTTCGGGGATCAGCACGAAACATTTCAGCCCGCACCGGCACGCGTACGCCGCGGCGGAGGCGGAAGTGTTCCCGGTCGAGGCGCACATCACGGCCTTCGAGCCCGCTTCGACCGCCTTCGAGATCGCCAGCGTCATCCCGCGGTCCTTGAACGAACCCGTCGGGTTCAGGCCTTCGAATTTGTAATAGATCCGGATATTCTTGAGCCCCAGTTCCCGGGGCAGAGCTTCCGCGAGAATGAGCGGGGTGTTGCCTTCATTGAGCGAAATGATGGGCGTCTTGTCCGTGACCGGAAGATATTCCTGATAACGCTCGATGATCCCGATCTTTTTGACCGCGTATTTTCCCATACCGTCAGGCCTCTTCGATCCGGATGACCTGCGTCCGGCCCTTGATACAGGACATACCGTCGATCTCGCGGACGGCGGCCCTGAGGTCTTTCTCGTGGGTATCATGCGTCAGAAGAATGAGCGGCACCACGCGCCCGGCGCTGCGCTCACGCTGCATGACGTCCGAGATACTGATCCTGTATTTCCCGAGGATCTTCGAGATATTCGCGAGCACACTGGGCCGGTCGATCACATAGAACCGCAAATAATAGCGGGACAGGATCGAAAAAATGCTTTTCACGGCGAGGGTCTTCCCGAGCGCCCGGACCATGAAGCGGTCCTCCGCGGGACCCGCGGCCCCGGCCTTGGCGATGTCCACAAGGTCCGCGATCACGGCGCTCGCGGTCGGATGCGGTCCCGCTCCGCGGCCGTAAAAAAGAACGTCCCCCACTTCGTCGCCGCGCATCAGGATCGCGTTGAACGATCCGTTCACGTTCGCAAGGATGTGCGAATTCGGCAGAAGCGTCGGCTGAACGCGCGCTTCCATGCCTTCCCCCGACCGCTTGGCGATCGCGAGCAGTTTGATCGTATAGCCGAATTCCTTGGCAAAGGCGATGTCGTCGCTTGAGATCTCGGTGATCCCTTCGCAGTAAATGTCCTTGAATTTCACCTTGCCGCCGAAAGCGAAACGGGCGAGGATCGCAAGCTTGTGCGCGGCGTCGTGCCCGCTCACATCAAGGAAAGGGTTCGCCTCGGCAAACCCCTGCTTTTGGGCGCCGGCCAGGGCTTCCGCGAAACTCATGCCCTTGGCGGTCATCTGGGTCAAAATGTAATTCGTGGTCCCGTTGATGATGGCATGCATCGAATCGATGCGGTTCGCCGCAAGACCTTCGCGAAGCGCCTTGATGCACGGGATGCCGCCGCCCACGCTCGCCTCGAAACAGAGCCAGCGTTTCATCCGGTGCGCGAGTTCGAAGATCTCATCGCCGTGTTCGGCCAGAAGGGCCTTGTTGGCGGTCACCACATGCTTGCCGTTTTTGAGCGCTTCTTGGATCAACTGACGGGCGACCGTCGTGCCCCCGATCAGCTCGACCACGACGTCGATGGACGGGTCCCGGACGACGGCAAAAGCGTCTTTCGTCATGATCCTTTTCGGAGGACGGACTTTTTTATTCCGCTCCGGATATTTCTCCGCGATCTTCGCCAGTTCGAAAGACACCCCTAGCTGACGGGCGAAGAGAGCCTTCTTCGCCGCGAGGATCTCATAAAGCCCGGTACCGATCTGTCCCAACCCGAGAAGTCCGATCTTGATCTTTTCCATATTTCTCCTGAATCCCCGTCATCGCGAGGCCGCCAGAGGCGCGCCGTGGCGATCTCATTTTTAAAAGCGAGATTGCTTCTCCCGCCTTTGGCGGGATCGCAATGACACAAAAAGAGCGGTTCAATGAACCTAAGTTCAGTTGTGGCAAAACCTTAACAAAGGCAGGGCAGTATAACTTACCTCGGAATAAAAATCAAACAGCCTTGCTCACGAAAGCCGGGGAACGGTCCTCGGGAAACGCAAGAGCCGATTGTTCCCCGTTTGCCGTTCCACGCTCCACGGAATTTTGGATTTGCAACGGAGTTTACTTTAAAAATGATTTATGTATACTATCCCCCTGCTTTTCTGAATAGACTAAATAAAGGGTCCGCTTATGAAAAAGGAATATCTTGTTGTTCTTGTTCTTTTGGCCGCCGTCCTCCAACTCGGCATGGCGCGGTCCGGCCAATATGATGAGGACGCCCGGGAACAGGAAAAGATCCAGAAACAAATGGATCGAGAGAACCAGATCCCCGAGAAAAGCCATCCCGCAAAGAATTTCGCGACGGGAGTTAAAGAAATGACGGTCGATAATGTGAAAGACACTCTCGGGGATACGGCCCACGGCACCATGAGCGAAAAGCCGGTGGTCGGGACCCTGGACGGAACGCAGCAGGCGGGAGAAAAGGTCGTCGATAACACGATCAAGGGCGTCAAAAAGGTCGTCTCTCTCGGCTACGCGAAGAACGACAATTACGAGATCGAACAGGCCGAGAAGGGTTCCGGCGACGCCGCCAAGATCAAGCTTTTTAAGTTCTGATCAGACTAAAGACCGAAGACCACAGACTGAAGTAAAAAAAGCCGGACTGAAAAAGCCCGGCTTTTTTTGTGTCTCGATCCGACAGAAATTATGCGGCAACGGCAAAGGCGAGGGTGGCGTCGTAACTTCTCTGAAGGGCGCTCACCAGGGACTCGGCAACGATCCAGAACCCGTCACGCCCCAGGCTTATTTCGCGCAGCCGCGCATCTTCCCCGCCGGACCACGCCCATAGAAGCGCTGCCGCCAAGGTGCCGCCCTTTTGCCCCTGTGTTTTGAAGAAAGAGATTCTCTTCCCTAGACGCCGGACCAGCTCCTGGGACGGGAGGATCTGCTTTGAAAGATGAATGCCGGGCGTTCCCGGACGGTCAAAGCTGATCTGGGCCCCGGCAAGGTCCCTGTCGGTCCTCGTCACACGATCGAGCTGAAGCAAAGCGCCGAGCTCTTTATCCCGCACCTGGCCGCGCTCGTTATAGACCACGATCCGGATCCCCTGACCGGAAAGGGCCGCGTAAAAATATTCGTGTTTCTGCGCCACGGAAAGATTCGGAAAATCCAGAGCGTCCACGAACACCGTCGCCGGCTGCACGCTTTTCCGGATAGCTTTTACTATCTTGTCCGTGCGCATCTCGGAACGAAAACTTTGGCGGAAGGCCTCAAAAGATCTTTTAGGCATCACGCTCGCAAAATCAGGATTGCGAGAAAGCGCTGCATACATAAGATGAAGCGCCGCATCCCAACCCGAAAGCAATCTTTGGGCCCTCGCCTGATCCAGGCTTAAATACGGCAGGCCATAGTAGCTTATAAATTTGCGGAAATCCGGCGCAGCGCCCGATCTTCCGGCGCGCCCCATTTGTTCAACATGATCGATATCTTCCAGGGCATAACCCATAAGGAACCCGTGCAAAATATGACGCCCCGGAACATCCGACGCATAGCGTTCAAGAATTGTCGCGAGTTCCCGGATCACAGGCTCATCAATTTCCTCAGCCGAAAATCGTTCGCGCTGTTTTTCGGAAATGATCCGACGCTCCACCAAAAACCGGCCTTCTTTTTTCAATCTCTCCCTAAGCGCATCCAAACAAACGATGTAATTGTCTGTAAAAAACAATCCCAAATGTTGCCACGCTTCGGGGATCTTCCCGATGGCTTCGGCCAGGGGGAGAGGATGCGGGTCTTCTTCCTTTTCATTGCCGTAACGGATATAGGCGGATTTCACTCCGAGAAAAACCGCCAGCACATCCGGCCTGAGAAGGATCCGCTTCGCCTCCGCGGAAAGCTGCGGGTAAATTTTTTGGATCAAGGCTCTGCGAGAAGCAGGATCCCTACCCCCCGTTCCCCCGGATAATTCCCGCATCTCAGCACGGCGGCCCTCATCTGCCGCCGGCTGAGAAGTGCTGGAATCGACAAGATTCGAGCGCATCTCGGAGCGGGTTCCGGCTGTCCTCTGATCCTTTTCTATGAACCGGGAGTAATTGGATTCCGCTTTGGCGCGGATCGCCTCCGGAATGAGCCGCGCGGCCTCCGGGGTCACGATCGAAACAGTGCGCGGATGCGCCCGGAACGCCGCCATGGGATGGCTTCCGACCTCGACAGGTTGCGTGAACATGTCCCTGACGGCTTCGGCCATGGTCGGCTTGAAACTGACTTGCACGATCTCCTGCGCCTCTAAAACAGCCCCGACATGCGTAAAGGCGCGCAGGGGAAATTCCTCATAATTCGAAAAATAGATCCCGTTGTCCGGCACCGTGTTCCCCAAAGTCAACCCGGCCACTTTCGCGAACTCGCTCCAATAGGTGCTCGAAGGTTTAAGCAGGATCCTTGAGGCATCCGGGCCGCCCGCGATCCACTGCCGGATCCTTGCACTTTGCTCCGGAGCCAGCTCCGGAATGAAAAAAGTCAACGATTGTTCCGCGAGCGATCTTTTCCCGAGCGCGTCCAGTTCCCGGACAAGTTCCTCCTCCAAGCCCGGCTTTTCCGGAAGTCCTGCGTTTTTAAGATACGCGCGCCGGCCGGCCAGTGCCTTCCGGAACAGGGCTTCATCCTGCGAAAGTTGTTGCCGTACGGTCCTGCGGTGCGCGGCCATTTGAAGAATGGTGGCGGCCAGTTCCCGGTCCGAGGACTGCTCCATGACAAAATCATTGAAGTAGGCAAGTTGCCGGTCCAACGTTCCGGCGCGCAAAGGTTTTGCTTTTTCAAGGAAGGCATAATGCGTCGGCCCGCCGCCGATCAGCTGGAGCCGGATACCGCCGTGGTCGCGAACGATCTTTTGGATACGCTCGATCTCAGCCTGCGGGTCCTCAGCCGTTCCGTTATAGGCATAAAAATTTTCCATCCGGATGGCCCGCCGCGGGTCGATCTCCTGAAGGGGCTTGACGAGGTTGTGATAAACAAAATAACAGTAACTTTGGGGATGATCGCCGGACAAACCGACATATTCATCCTGCGCCAGAATGGCGATGGGACTGAGATCGATCGAAGGATCTTTCTTGAATTTCTCGACGATGGCATTCAAAACCCCGCCCAGCGTCGCCCCAGTCCCCACCCCCATAAGATTCGGCTTTCCGTTCTTCCCGGGCTCCCTGGCGGCCCGGAGAAAATGTTCCGCCGCAAGATCGAACGCAGCCTTTGTATCCGGAGCTACCGCCAGTGAAAGATCCCCCGGAGGTTCCGCCGAAGCTTCCCGAATTTCGGAACGTAAAATGGTCCTGTGAATCTTGCGGAGGATCCCGCGGCCCTCCGTCACCAGGTAATGAAGGCTCCGGGAGAACGCCTCCGGATATTCCCATATTTTTTCGCCGAAGTCTTGCAGGGACATCGTCCAGAACTCGTCGCTCTCTTCGGTATTGTAACTATTGCGAAGGTCCTCGATCTCCCCATCCGTCAGGACATAAGCAAAAACCGTGGTGAACTCATTGTTCTGACCTCCGTCCATCGCATAAGAACATTGGATCCCATTGGTCTTGGAAATCTGGAGAAATCTCGAAAGATCCGGCCGGATCCCCGCCTCTTCTTCCGTCTCACGTACCGCCGCCTCAACCGGCTGCTCCCCGAAATTCACGTGCCCGCTCACCGAAACCTGAAGCTTGCCGGGGGAAGTGGATTTTTTATTGCTCCGCTTTTGAAGGAACAACCGCCCTCGCGCATCGAAGAGATAAATGTGGGCGGTCATGTGCCAAACGCCCTTCTGATGCACTTCCTTTTTAGGAAGGCTTTGGCCGGTCGTTCTCCCGCGTTCATCCATAAGCGCCAGCGCTTCTTTCTCGTCCGAGAAATTGGCCCCTTTCTTCCCGCCCCTCAGGACCTCGACCCCCTGCAATAACCCTGCGGGGCCGCGCACCTCGGAGGCGTTAAGTTTCCGGAGATACTGATCATAATCCTTCAGGGCTTCCCGGATCTCGATATCCATTCCGCTCTGAGATTCGGCGAGAGTTTGTTCGAGGGTCTCGAATTTCCGCTTCCCCTCCTCGAAGATCTTCTGTGTCTGAACGGTGGGTACCAGCTTGAAGCGGATAAGATCATTGACAATACGTGAAGCCAATAACAAAACGACTAAGACATCGTTGGGCGCATCGGCTCCGAAGCCCGGGTCGATCCCTTCTCCGACGATCCGCGCGACCTTATAGACCACGTCCTGGTAGCCGAATCCACTGGGATCTTCGAGCAAGGGATCGCCGTTTCCGGAGGTAAAGCCCAACATGAGGCGATTGATGGAAAGCATGGGCTTGCCCCACGGGAACTCGCGAAGATCCCCTATGTCATGGATCTTCTTGCCCTCGAACTGATGTCGGGCATCCGTGATCTCTTCCCACGGGATCGGCTCCGTCCGGAGGACATCAAAATCTCTTGGGTCCTGTCCCATCAAGAGGTCGCGCACGGCCCCGCCTTCCAGGAATATTTTCCCACGGTACTGAGGCTCACGGATCTTCGCAAGAAAAGACTTCGTCGCGCCTTCCGGGATCGTGTCCCAATCCAGCCGCTTCTTCCCTTCTGCATCCTGATAAACCAGGATCTCAGATTTTCTCACCTCGGAACGGAACGCTTCGGGATCCGGGAGGGTTCCCTTTGCCGCGGCAAGCCCGGCGCCGGTTGAGCAAACAAGATGCGGAAAACCGCGGCGCATATGAGAAGCTCCCGGTTTTCTGGAGAAGATGTCTGCGAGACTTTTTTCAGGATACGTTCGCAGCAAAACTTCAACGGCATTTTGAAATGTGCCGTGACCAAAGAGGACCACCGTTTTCCCGACATATCTTGGGTTATTCCTCGAAAGCCAGGCCAGGGCACGCTCCATCAACAGAATGCGATTTTCGCCGTCGCTCGGCCCGGCAAATAAATTCTCCTCGCGGTAAGCTCTCGCAGCATCCCTCTCGCCCTCGGACACTTGCTCCGGGGTCTTATCATGCCATTTTCTCCCAAAGTCGATCTCGATCGTGTCATTGTCAATGGGTCCGATGCGGAAGGGAAATTCACTTCCCGGCCTTTTCTCTTTCCATTTTTCTTTCAATATATCAAAATAAATCCCGGCCGTTTGATGAGTTCGCTCAAGCGGCGTTACGAGGAACACGAATTTGCCCGGATCTGCAAGCATGGGCTCACCGTACGTTTTCCAGAAGTCCTCAGCCCCCCGTTTTGCCGCCTCTTTCCCTTCCGGAGTCAAAAGTTGGTTGAATCCGCCGTCTGTGTGATTTCCTTGGAATAACAAATGATCGTTCGACGGCGTCTGCCCATGCGGAACCAAGATAAGGTCGTACAAGAGCTGAAGCGGTTGATAGCCCGCGGGATACCGGATCGATCCGGGACCTTCCGGGTCCAACTCAAATCCTAATGCCGCGACCTTTTCTTTGTACGCAGTAGCGCCGGGAACCAAGCCCTTTTCAGTCCGCATTTCGGAGCGAACCTCCCCGGAACCAAGACGCGCTTCGCTCCGCGCAGGGCCCGGGTGAGAACCTGCGGATGAAAGAAGAGCCGCCGCGGCAGGCGTTTCAAGCACGCTTGGCTCCCCCCGCATCTCCGAACGGGCATTCAGAAAATAAAGAAATGTTTTTTCGAGACCTTCCCAGAGAGAAATCGTGGGAGCATATCCAAGCAATGCGCGCGCTCTTGCGAGGTCGGGACGGCGCCGGACCGGGTCCGACGGGTCCTTCATTTCCACGGTCCGGACCGGGACCGTTCTCCGGAGGTATTTTTGGCCGAGCTCGTTGACGAGGCCGGCGAGTACCCCCAGGGTGAATTCGGAGTCGTTACCGATGTTAACGACGCGCTCCCGGATCGGTGTCGCCGGGCCCAATTTGTCCGTTCTCAGGAGTTTCAATAACCCGTCCACGGTGTCCTCCACATACCCGAAACTCCGCGTGATCTTGTCGTCCCCGTAGATCTCGATCGGTTCTCCTTGAAAAACTTTTTCGATGAAATTCGTGATGACACGCCCGTCATGGATGCGCATGAACGGCCCGTAGGTATTGAAGATCCTCACGATGCGGAGGTCGAGTCCTTCCCCGGCATAACGCGAAGCGTAAAGTTGCATCAATGTTTCCGCGCCGCGCTTGGATTGATCGTACTGGGAACGCTTCTTGAAAGGACTGACGTTCCCCGCATAGGTCTCGGGCTGGGGGTGGACCGCGGCATCCCCGTAAACCTCGGAAGTTGAAGTGAAAAGGAACTGCGCGTGTTTGCGGCGCGCCAATTCCATCGTTTCACGGGTGGCCTGAAGTCCCGCCCGCAAAGTTTCAAGGGGCAGTCCGTAATAATCCGGCGGACTCGCAAGCGACGCGAGGTGAAGGACCTGGTCGACGGGTCCTTCGATCTCGAAAGGTTCGGAAACGTCCCATGCTCTGAAATAAAGGTCCGGCTCATGTTGAAAGAGCGGGGAAAATTTCTCGTTTGCGCCTATCAAATTATCCAGGGCAATGACCTGGTGTCCCTCCGCGAGGAGCCTCTTTACAAGATTGATCCCGATGAACCCCGCAGCGCCCGTGACCACGATCCGTTTTTTCCCGTTCGGGACCGGCGGCAGGTCCGGCCGGATGATCTCGGGTACCGCTTTGCTTTTTTCCGGTCCCGAAACTTCGGCGATCGGACGCCATTCCAGCAAAAGATCCGATCCCAGAGCGCGGGTCGTCTTGAGAACATCCTTCAACCGGAATATCCTCGCCTCCATCTGCGCTTCAGGGGACCCTTCAACATCCCGGATATTTCTCGATAAGATCTCTTGGACCCCCGCCCCGACCTGTTCCGGAGGGACCTCTTCCCCGGAAATCTGAAGCACGCGAACGTCGACATTGCCCAATTCCTCAAACCGGAAGTAGGCGCTGGCCCAAGCGAGCGCCGTGCGGGCCCCCTCGATCCAAGGCGCTTCATCCGCGAGCGGCCCGAAGCCTTCCAGTTTTTCCGGGACCACGAGGACCACGGGCAATTTTTCTCGGGCGGCGCGTTCGAGAAGTTTGGGGAATTCAAAAACCATGGAATGGAAATCGCGCCATGCTTGGTCGAGGTCGATCGGCCCCTTCAGCAAGAGCGGGGTTTGATACGCCAGCCCTTTTTCCGCACCTGTCGCATCCCGCACCACCCAAGCCTTGGATTCTTTCTCGGATGCTCCCGTCCCATCGTTCTTTTTCCGCACCTCGGAGCGAACATTTTCAGCAGGCGTTAGAAATACGCTAAATACTGAACCCTTGCCAACTTCTGATTGTATGTGAAGCTCTCCCTTCATAGAATGCGCAGCATAATGGACAAAATCCAAACCAATCCCTGTGCCCGGACGGCTTCCAACGTTTGATCCCCGGACTCCTCTATCAAGAATCCTGGTTTTTTCCTCTTTAGGAATCCCAATGCCGGTGTCCGACACTTCAATGGCAACAGTTTTCTTTTCTTCTTCGCCGCCATCAGCCGGTATATAGGTTCCAGAATAAAGACGGACAGTTATCCTGCCTTGGTCGGTATATTTGATGGCATTCTGGATCAGATTATCCAGTACCAGCCTCAACAAATTCGGGTCAATGGCATCGGCAATTTGGTCTTCCTTCGGAATGATGAACTCTATGCTCAACCCTTTTTCCCGCGCCTCAGCAGTGAACTGTTCGACCATATTTTGAACGATGGGGGTGATATTGGTGGGATGGAAATTTACTCCGCTTTCCAAAATCTGAATGAAGATGTCGTTCTTGGATATGTCGTTTCCGACCTCTTCTGCCATTCTACGCAAGGAATCAGCCATCTTTTTTACCTCAACCTCACCAGATCTGATTCGATTTATCCAGGCTGGTACATAACTGAACCAAGGCAAGTATGTGAGTTTCCAATGGTCAACACCGCTGTTATGCCTCAAGATCATCATCCATCGGTCAAAATCTTCATACCCCAACTCTGTCAAACGACCAAACATGGGCAGCCAGATCGCAGTGCCGTTGGTGATGTGTTGATCTAATACCTGCTGTAATTTATTTCGATCCTCAGGAGAGAATTTCCCAATCTTTTCGGCCGTTGCCTTTGTCCGGCCCAACGCAATCTTGATAAAGAGATTTTCATCCTCGCTTTGCAGATCATACGTCGGGACCGCATGAATCATTGAGACAAGACCCACGTGCGAATCAAGATCGTTTTCATTCATTTTTTCGATTTCATTCTTATTCCAATAATACGAAGCCAGTTCGCTTTGAGAAAATCCAAGCGTGTAAGAAAGATCGTATTTCATGTTATGCCCAAACCGGATCAGGACTTTATCCGCCTGAAAGGCTTTTGCAAGATCCTTAAGAAATCTATCCAAAGGCTCCTTGAGTTCATTTTCGACAAAACCCGTCACGGTGGGCAGGGTCGATATGCTCTTGACGATTTCAGCCATCCGTCCCACCTTCTGCTGAAGAAGCGGTAAAACGTCGGTTTCGAACACATCCAATCCCTCTTCTTCAAGCCGATCTGCCGATGTGCGCAGTACTGCACTCATTTGGGGGCTTTCAGCATTCAGTTTTTTGAGATCACGGATAAGTTTCTCCGTCGCTTCTTTTAAGCTCAAACGTTGCGGCTCTAAATCCATAACATCTTGAGACCGCATCTCGGAACGGCTTCCTGTTGCAGAAGACGAGAGGGCCAGCGTGTCCACGGCGGCTTGAACTTTTTTGGTGAGCACTGGGAGTTCCAGGGAGTTATCCAAAATAACATCGGCGTGCGCCTTAGCGGTTTCCAGGAGTTGCCGCTGTCTGCGCATCACCTGACGAATCGTCTGCGCGGTCTGGGGTGCCCGCTGGCCCGGATCTTTCATGATCCTAGCGGTCCTTATCTTTTCCGGAGTGTCCACGAACCAGACCGTATCCAGTATTTTATTTATCCCAACCTCAAAAAGACCGACACCCTCCACCACAAGGATCTTCCGGCCTTCTCCGAGTGCCCGCAGGAGCGCCACGGATACTTCCTGGTAGATGAGCGGATAGGTGATACGTGTGAGGAGGCTCATCTTCCGGGCGTTATCAAAGATTTCCTTTCGCAGTTTTATTTTGTTGATCGCCCCCGTTCCATCCAGTATCTCTTCGCCAAACACCCGGGTGATCTCGCGAATCACCTCTGGTTTTGCCAAAAGGCCGCGGTTCACCTCATCCAGATCGATCGTGAACACTTGTTCCTTTTGGCCGAGTATTTCCAACACCTTAGATTTACCGGCCCCCATGCCGCCCACCAGACCGATCAACTTCGCGTCCCCTTTTTGGGCCATGATCCGCGGACGCATGTATTCCCAGTAAACAGGACCCGGTACCAGGTCATGAATAGGGCTCTCTGCCTCCAGACTTTTTTTGACCATGCTCGAGCTGACATCCAGGTATTTGTACGGTACGATTAAAAAAGTAGAAATGCCCGGATTGAGCAGATCGTTTGCCCAGGCAAGCGGCAGTTCGTCGCTCAGGTCTTTGACACTTCGTGCACCGCGGATCAGCGTTCCGGCTCCGACCGAAGCTGCCGCATCCACGGTCAGGCCGGCATTTTCCATCACCTCGACATTCACGAGGCCCGCAAGCCGTACCGACTCCCGGATCATTTGAATGCGCTTGGCTTGATCGAATTCATACTTTTTCTTCGGATTGATGCTGACCGCGACATATACTTTGTCGAATAATTTCGAAGCCCGTTCAATGACCTCCATGTGCCCGTTCGTAACAGGATCAAAACTTCCGGCATAGAGAGCTGTCCTGCTATTAAGCGGCAAGGTATTTTGTGCTTGGGCGCGCTTGTCATTGTATTGATGAATACAATCCATAAAGTTTGCGGCAATCTCTTCCTGCGAAAAATATTTCTTCAGCATTTCTGTGAACTGCCTGGCATAAGGCTCAAGGAGCTCGCTCGCTAATTCCAAATACCGGTTGGACGGAACAATAAAGATCGTCTCAAGGCCATATCGGGCATGATTTTCCATGGCCAGCGCGGATTCGGCCTCAAGCTGGGTTTTATCCGGAGGAACGTGGCGCAGCCGGCGGACCAAGACTTCGGAATTGACGACCCTCGCGAATTTTGAAATATGGGAAGTATCGCCTGTTTTGATCCCGAAGACAGCTACATCCGTAAAATCTTGGATCTGCCGTTGGATCATCTCGACCCTTGCCGCGACGTCTTCTCCAGGTTGGGACGGCAGGACTAAAATAACGACTTTCTCGTAACCATTCTGCGCTTTTTTAAGAATATCGAGCTGGGCCTTTCCAAAATCTTCAAAGTGGCCTGGATAGACCGCGACCTTCCTGTCAAAATAATCCGACGCAGAGAGCCTGGCCTTACCTTCGGGCATGATCACTTCCCCGAGGATATCCCGTTCATCTTTTAAAAGCCCGATCGCAGTCCGGAGGTTTTTTCTCGCGGCATCTTCATAAAGATCACGGAACATCGGAAGATTAAAAAGGGGCTCTCTTTTCAAGAAACCTTCCAAGATCTCTATTCTTTTTTCGATATAGAGAAGCGTTTCGACAAAAGAATATTCCTTCCGGATCCCCCGATCATAACGTCCAAAAGCCTCCGGGGAGGTCGATAACACGGCAAAATCAGAAGAGGTGAGCAGGAATTCCACGGCCCGCTCCCTCACACCCGCAAAAGCCAGAAGATCCAGATCCAACAGGATCAAGGCATCCTCATCTTCAGGCGAGGCCCTGTGGGTCTTGGTCAGAAGGATTAGTTCCTTGACCCTCGCGATAAAAGGAGCTGGCAAACTTAATTTTTCGCAAAGCTCAGCCGCAAATTCCGCACTGCGCTCCTCATTATCCGGACGCTTCGGATCGTAGATAACGTCATGCAGCCAGATCGCCATCTTGAGCGACAAAACATCTTTTACGGCAGGAGACGTCTTTTTCAGTTCCCTCAGCATGGACTCGATATGCGCGATCGTATGATAATACCGGCCTTCTTCCGCGTACTTTTTCAGGATCTCCTGAAAAATCTCTGGGAACTGCCCGTATGCACCGGATTGCTCGCACAGTTCATTCCACTCCCGGAAAAGAAAAACATCTTCAGACCGCGTCTCGGAGCGGGCGGATCCACCGCCTGTCTTTTGGGTGGCTGTCACCTGCGCCTCTATGGCCAATAGCAAATCATCTCTAACAGATCCTTTCCCTTCGTAGCGATGCTTTACCGTTTTGGTAGCCTGCTCCAGCATTTCCAGAACTTTTTCAATTTGCCCGTCTTTACCTTTTATCCTGTCTACCAGGGCATCAAATGTTCTGCTGTCATTTACGATTGCCAATATTTCTTCTTCGGTTATTAAAGGGATGCTTTTTCTGACTACCTGATAGTCTTGCCTTTCCAGCTTTTTCATCATTTCATAAATTTCTAAAGAAAGGATCCATTTCAACAATGTCTCATAATATGTATATTCCTTTTCATTTTTCGAAAGCAATCCTTTGTGTACTTTGGTCACGACAGAGTCTTCCAGCATTCCGGGGGATAGTTGCCCCGGGTAAACCTTTCCGTTGTTCCCGTCAATTATAATATTTGTACCCGTTTCCAGTTTAAATCCTGTTTCTTGGAAAATCAGATGCTTCCCATCTTTGCTTATTTCAAACGGAATGTTTGTTAAGTATGGGATAGTCTCTCCCGACCCGCGCAACCTCAAGACTATATGGTCTGCAAAATCGCCCCTTCCCGAAAAAGCCCCCAAGGCTCTATCCCGTAAAGCATCAGGTGAAATCGTCCGCAACTTCTCATATTCCATAACCTCTTCAACTGCCAGAATACCTTTGGGGCCAAATTGTTCGGTCCCATTTGTAAAAACGGGGGCCGATACCACCCCCGGGAATACGATGACTCCTTCGGCAACCGGTTTCATTCCATGGTTTTCAGCTAAAACCGGCGATTCCAGATAGGATTTTAGCCATAAGAGACTGCGGTATTTTTCATCGCGCCCGCTTCCTTCATATTCCGCGCGCAATCGAGATAAAGCTTCCGCTTCGCTTATAAGGCCTTCGTGAACGTAATCGAGTAGAATTTTCACCCTCGCCATGGGAGTCGTGAATTTTTGATTTCCCCTTGTCTGCAGCAGAAAGAGCCTGCCGTTTTGCACTGCAAATTCTACGTCTTGAATCTCCCGAAAATGCGTTTCCAAAAGAAGAGCATAACCCTCCAATAGACCATACACTTCCGGCAATGTTTCTCGCAAGGTCTCTAGTCCTTTCGGAGCTTCCCAACCCCATTTTGTTATGTCGTCTCGGCTCCGCCACGAACTTCCAAAAGACCCGACAATATCCGACCCCTCTACTCCTAATTGAAAACTCCCGTAAACACCCTTCTCTCCGTTAAGCGGGTTTCTGGTAAAAATAACGCCGCTTCCGGATTTTCCATCACTAGTATTGCCAAAAACATAGGCTTGGATATTACATGCGGCCCCCTCCACGCCATGGGATGACCGTAGAACGGCGTTGGTTGCTTCTATCAGCTGTTCGCGCGGACCCGGGAAAGGTCTTCCGGCCCTTTTTAAAAACAAACCTTCAGCTTCATCAACAATGCCTTTAAGTTCCTCGATGGAAACAATGTCTGATAGCTGACCGTATTTTCTTGCCCAGTATTTCTTTAAAGCGGGCGCCTTGTAAGCCACCTTATATATCTCGTACGAAAGCTCCTCATCACCCATAACGTGAAGTGCATACCCTTGCATGAAATCCAACACGTAATCCAGGTACGCTTTGCGCACATCGCCGCCTATTTCCCTGGCATAGGCATCTAATGTTTCTCTGTGAAGGCCGATCTTTGTGATCGTTTTATATTTTCCCGGCGCACTTTCTTTGGCGCCGCTCCTGACAGAAAGAAAAAGAGGATTGTTGGGATCTCCAAACTTTTTTACCTGCCCAAAGGAAAGAGCGGCCCTGCGCTCTATTTCATCGATTCCTTTTATGATTAATGTATTCACTCCCTCTGGCAATTTCCCTGACTCAAAGTCGTATTTTTGAACCATTGGGTTGGGAATCGTGAATCCCGGAGGAATAGGAATGCCTAATGATGTCATTTCTGCAAGGTTTGCGCCCTTACCACCCAGCGTTTCATTCATAGCGGCATTACCGTCAGCAGCGGTCCCGCCAAAGAAATATAATTTTTCTTCCTCGTTGTTTTTCGTCACATCCTGTTTTTCGTCCCCCGACCGCACCTCGGAGCGCGAAGAACCGGCTTCGCCTTCAGAAGGTGTAAAAAATACGCTGAACACTGACCCCTTGCCGACTTCTGACTGTATTTGAAGCTCTCCCCTCATGGCCATCACAGCCCAACGGACAAAATCCAAACCAATCCCTGTACCCGGACGGCTTCCCACGTTTGATCCTCGAACTCCTCTCCCAAGAATCTTGGTTTTTTCCTCTTCAGGGATCCCAATGCCGGTGTCCGACACTTCAATGGCAACAGTTTTCTTTTCTTCTTCACCGCTATAGGACGATTTATAGGTTCCAGAGTAAAGACGGACAGTTATCTTGCCTTGGTCGGTATATTTGATGGCATTTTGTATCAGATTATCCAGTACCAGTTTCAACAAATTCGGATCGACAGCATCCGCAATTTGATCTTCCTTCGGAAGGATGAACTCTATGCTCAACCCCTTTTCCCGCGCCTCAGCAGTAAAACGTTCGATAACATTTTGAACGATGGGGGTGATATTGGTGGGATAAAAATTTGTTCCGCTTTCCAAAACCTGGATGAAGACGGCGTTTCTGGGCATCAAATCTTCTATTTTCTTTGCCATTCTACGAAAAAAACCGGCCAACTCTTTCACCCCACCTTCACCCGCTCTGATTCGATTTATCCAGTCTGGCATATAACTGAAACGCGGCAAATACACTACTTTCCAAGGAGCAATCACGCTGTTATGCCTCAAGATCATCATCCATTGGTCAAAATCTTCATACCCCAACTCTGTCAAACGACCAAACATGGGTGGCCAGATCGCAGTGTCGTTAGTGATGTGTTGATCTAATACCTGCTGTAATTTATTTTGATCCTCCAGAGAGAATCTCCCGATCTTTTCGGCCGTTGCCTTTGTCCGGCCCAACGAAATTTTAATGGACAGTTTTCTATCACTACGGACAAGATCCCACGTTGGGGTCATGCTAATCATTGAAACGAGACCCATATGTGAATCGAGATCGTTTTCTTCCATCTCTTCGATTTTTTCTAGATTCAAATAATACGAAGCCAGTTCGCTTTGAGAAAATCCAAGCGTATAAGTAAAATCATATCCCCCACTGCCCCCAAACCAGATCAGGATTTTATCCGCCTGAAAGTCTTTTGCGAGATCCTTAAGAAATCTATCCAAAGGCTCCTTGAATTCCTTTTCGACAAAACCTGTCACGGCGGGCAGGGTCGATATGCTCTTGACGGTTTCAGCCATCCGTTCCACCTTCTGCTGAAGAAGCGGTAAAACGTCGGCTTCAAACACATTCAATCCCTCTTCTTCAAGCCGATCTGCCGATGTGCGCAGGAATGCACTCATTTGAGGGCTTTCAGCATTCAACCTTTTGAGATCACGAGTAAGTCTTCCCTTCGCTTCTTTTAAACTCAAACGTTTCGGCTCCGAATCCATAGCGCCTTGAGACCGCACCTCGGAGCGAGAAAAACCAGCGTCGCCGGCATCGAGACGGTCTTGGGGTGTCAAGCGAGCCGCCTCAAGCCATCGGGGTATTTCCGCCCGGGCTTTGGCGCTGATGACCATGAGATGAATGCCTGTAACGACACCGGGATACTCCCGCATGAGCCCCGCCGCGGCCTCCATTCTTCCTTGGAGCCATTCCGCGCTTTCGGGAACTGCTTTCTTGGACCACCCCTCCACTCTCTTTATCTCTTCCATGGCCCCTTCAACTTTGCTTGGCTCTAGGATGCCCGTCATCGCAAGAAAAAAATTGAGATTATTCAAAGATTTGACGGGAGCAATTCCGATCTTGAATTGTGTCTTCGGATATTTTTCGAGAAGTCCACTCTCTTGGATCTTTTTCAATGCTTCTTCCACGGGCTTCTGAACGATAAAAGGTTGAAAGAAAATGACCTCGGCCCCGGCCGCAAGCTTAGCCTCGAGCTTCTCGAACCATTTTCCCTCGTAGGGATTGACCGAGGCCGCAAGCATAATATCTTTTGAGATCTCCCCCTTTTCCTGCATTTCCCGGATCATACGAAGCACTTTCGGCGTATCGAGAGGCAAAAGTCCTTCGAGCCCCATCAGCCGCAGAACTTTCCTGAACCAATGCCCGCCTGCCACCACAAAAAGAACCGAAGCCTTCTGCTCGTTGGCCAAATAAAAAACTGCTTTTTTGACCTCAGCTTTGGAATAGAGCTGCAGGGCGACCGTTGCGATGGAGCCGGGCGGAATCTCCATGCGGGTGATCCTCTCAAACTTATTGATCTCAGTCCAAAGGGATGTGATCAACTCACAAAAAAATGTGATCCATCGCCCGAGGACAGTTCCCTGATCAGCAGGCTTTTGGGCTCGCCGCTCGATCCGTTTGCCCACACCCCTTAAAAGATTCCGGATCCACTTCCAATAATGTAGCGCGCCTTCCCGGAGTTCCTTGGCCCCTCGCACCATGCCAGCGATATCAGCCGCCAAAAAACTAAAATCGGGCGGATCGATCACGCTGACTCCATCAATCCAACCTTCTTCCTGATAGCCCTCAAAAAGAGTTTTTTGTTTTTTAAAGACTCCCTCGCTTTGACCATCCCGCTTCCCAGGCGCACTCATTCTCGGCGCCACCATTTCGCCGGTAACGGTAATCTGTTTCCGACGAAGTCTTTCTTGAAGCGTCCCAAGCTCTTTACGGATCGCCGAGTCTTGAATTACGGTTCCTGGTTCCCACACCTCGAAGCGGGAACGAATCTCGGCAGAAAGCCGCTGGTCGTCATGCCGGATCTCGGTCTTTTGTTTTTTCTCTTCTGTCGCGAACCCACTAACGGTCGTTCGGACTTCGGAACGCCTTTCCAAAAGCACCTTTTCCTGCGTCCTGTCCTGATACAGATCCTCGATCATTTCTTTACGACTCTGTTCAACAACCCGGTTCGCCTTCTTTTCCAGACCGCCAAGTTCCCCCGACTCCACCGTAAAAGGCGTACGCAGGATCCCGATCCTGCGTATTTTTTCATAGTCATCGAGATCGCCATTGACGGCCTCGACGGTACTCCAAAGAAGTTCCTTTACCTGCGGGTGGTTCAATAGGTCCGTGTCCTCGCCATGGAGAATACCCTTTTCATGGGCGAAGGCAGCAAGTTCCTTCATGTCAGGAACTATCAGCGCGGCCACGAATTTTTGCCCCTCTCCGACCAGATGCGCTTGAGACACGAAACGGCTCTTTAAAAGGGCGTTCTCAATGGGTTCCCGGGCAACATTGCTTCCCCCGGCCGTTACGATCAGATCTTTGATCCGCCCGGTGATCTTAAGAAATCCGCCGATCAACTCCCCCCGGTCGCCGGTATGAAACCATCCGTCGGCCAAAGACCCTGCCGTTTGTTCCGGCTTGTTCCAATATTCGCGCATGATCGTATGGCCACGGACCAGGACCTCCTGCGTCTTGGGATCGATCTTGATCCGGACCCCATCAATCGGCCTGCCCACACTGCCGATCATCCTCTCCGAAGGCGTGTTGTAAGTGATCCCTGCCGATGTTTCCGTCAATCCGTAAGCCTCGAGAATCACGATGCCGTGCTCGTCAAAAAAACGAACGATCTCTTCGTCCAGCTTCGCGCCTCCCTCCTGGAGATATCTCAGGCGCCCGCCAAAAAAGCTTATAACCAGATCGCGCGCTTCCGGACTTCCCGGGACGATACCTTTTTCACGCAAGAGCGACTGGATGTGCGCACGAACCCGCAAGACAAGGCTCGGAACGCCGAATATGACCGTGGGCCGGATCTCTCGAAAATCCTTCTCCAAAGACCCGACGTCCGCCCCCCGTGGTAACGTCAAAGACACTTTGTTGAAAAGGGCGGTATAAATGCAACCGCGCCCGCCCATATGGGCAAGAGCCAAATAAGGAACAAAGACGTCCTCTTTCCCTAACCGGAACTTATCCGAAGTCCCCTCGACCTGCGAGAGGATGTTATCGTGCGTCAACACGACCCCCTTCGCCCCCCCCGTCGTCCCGGACGTGTAAGTAATGGTGGCCGTATCCGTCGGAAGAACACGCGCAGCCCTGTCCTCAACCTCGACACCTTCTACTGCTATCCCCCGCGCCCAAAACGTTCCCATCTGATCCATCACAACGACCTGTTTCAAAGAATCCGGCTTATTTTTCATCCCCTCGACTTTAGAGTACTGTTTGTCATTGCTCACAATGATGATCTTCGCTCCGGTATCCCGCAGGATATATTCGATCTGTTCCGGGGAATTTGACGGGAAAATAGGCACGCTGACCGCGCCGATCAGAAGTGCGGCAAGATCGCTATAAATAAACTCGATCCTGTCTTCGCTGAGGATCGCGACTTTGTCTCCCTTGCCGACGCCTGAGGCAATGAGAGCCGTCGCCGTCCGAAGGACGCCTTCGTGAAGATCCTTCCAAGACACGTCGCGAAACTCGCCTTTTTGAAATACGCGAAAAACAGCTTCGTTCTTTTCCCTCTGATCGTTTAAAAATAACCTGCCAAGAGTCCGTTCCGGGCCCCGAAGCGAGGGCGTCCCGTCCACGGTGATGCCGTCGCTTTCAGCGGCCGCTGAACGCAAGATTTCAGCAAAAACATTCAGAATACGCCGGGTAGCTCCTCCCATTTCCAAAGCGACCGGCCCGGAGGGTTGCGAGACCAAAATTTTATTCTCAAATAACGCATCGACCGGTATCCATGCCTGGTCCATGACTTCCCCATTGGTTCGAAGTTCCACCTTATCCTCCGCGAAAGCGACGAACGGGAAGATGCGAAACATACCATCCTGGGTATCTTCGGCTGGTAAGATGCCGAGGATATTATCCGGCTGCACGGCCACGCCGATCTCTTCCAAGGCTTCTCTTAATGCCGTATCTTTGAGGGAAGCATCCGCCGCATCCTTGACACCCCCCGGCAAAGTCCATTGACCGCCATAAATAATATCCAGCGATCTTTGGGTCAAAAGAAACTGCCATTTCCCGGAAATTTTCTTAAGAAGCAGGATGACGGCGGACTCTTTCCGGGATGCCTCCCTTTTTTCTCCCCGGGATATATCCTGTTTCAAAGCGTTTTTCAGCCTTTGGATAAAATCGAGGGGACGTCCGTCCGGAGTCAACAACTCCGGCGCTGAACGGGCAGAATACTTGACCCCCTGACCCAAGAATTCGAGATCTTTTGCAAAAATAATGCTTCCATGGCCCAGGAGATTCACCGCAAAATTCGTCTTTGAACGGTCATCGCCGATGAGCGCCATCACCTCCGCCACTTCCTCCAGAGAGCCGCAAGGGACCAACTTGTGAGTGAAGGGCGCGCCGTCAATGTAAACATGCGAATGAAGGATATAATTCACGTTGTTTAGTTGATCCATGAAACGAACTTGAGCGGGGGTATCGACACTGGGTTTTCGATTTCCGTAATAGACGATGCGGGGCTCCTTATAAGAATTCATTTGAACCGCCACAAAGCCCGGCTTGCCCAGATTTCTCTTGTCGACATTACGCTGCGAGATAAGCATGATCCTATCCCATTCCGGGCGTCCTGGAAAAACATGCGACGCGCGAAACGCCGTGTTCCCTAAAAACCGCTCAACACCCTCCGCGGGATGGATCAGATGATGGAATCTTTCGCCGTAGGCCCTCACGATGTTCAGGTAGCTTTCAAATTCATCGCTGTCCGGGATCGCACGATCGGGGCCAATAGATGCCGTGCCTTGGCGGGAAAATCCCTTGAGGTCTTCCAACCGGTTCGTGATCGCCCGGCCTAAGGCGGCAGGATCTTCCGTATGGGTGAATTGATTCGACAAAGGATCGAACAACTCCATGCGCGTCCTGTCTTGTCCCAAGCCGGAGAATGCCACGAAAAGATTACTCCCGGAACCGAGCGCTTTGTTGACCATGTCCCGCAATGGATCATCCCGCCCGGAAGAGAACATACCGGCGATCAATGTTTTGAACGGATAACGCTGTTTGATGGCACTCAATCCGGAATTTTCTTTTTCACCGACCTCGGGAAACCACAGGACCACTTCATAACCGGCTAGCTCCTCCTGAATCGCTTTAAGATCCTCAAGCGATCCGCCGTTCCTTAGGTCGACTCCTTCCGGGAAAGAGGCATGCAACTGGTCGATCAACGATGAACGCCTCCCGCCTTGAGGGTCGAAAACACCCCCCACAAGAATCCCGTTCACCCGTGTTCTTTCACGGATCAAGCCCTTTACGTCCCGCGCATGACCGCTTTGAATGATGGCCAATCGCCCGATGATCGTCTTCGCCAATGTTTCCGGAGCGGTGGTCCTTTCAAAAACATTTCCCTCAGGATCCATCAGTTTCATTCTGAACGGAACAGTATCCGAAAATTCCACGACAAGATCGCTGCCTAATTCTGCAGCATGATGTGCAATATCGCTTTCGGAATACTGATGGCCATGGTTCCGTTTGGAAGTGACGATCCATTTATGAGGATACCTTTCCCGGATATCACGATGCTTTTCCTTATCGTTGGGAATGTTGGGAAACCACATCACAACATCATACGCGTCAAGCTTGTCGATCAACTCACGGATTTCATTAAAATGACCACCGTTGACCAGCCTCGTACCCTTTGGCAAGGCGGCATGCATCTGCTCAACGATGGATGATTTCACCCCGCCGTTATCGTCAAAGGTCCCGCCCACAATGATCATGCTCGGAGTACGGGGGCCGGGATTGATATTCTTCTTCGGTTCCGTCATGTCCTCGCGCACCTCGGAGCGAACAAGCTTAATTGCTTCCTCGGCGTGTTGGCGGATTTCACTCCTTGGAAGAGATGCCTCGTCCTTTGGTACGTAACCACGGGCATACTCTTTTAATTCTCGATCGTCCATTATGATTTCTCTTAATCTGCCAAAAACACCGGCCAAAAGAATGCCGGGATATTTCTCAGAAATCTCTTCTTCCGTATATCCGGCAAGAAACATTTTGATAATCTCTTGGGCTTCCTTATCCAGCCGGCTGATTGCTTTCTCAAGACCCTCCCTTAAAAACATTCTCTCCACCTCGTCTGCTACGTTAGAAGCCGCTACTATACGATTTTCCATCTCGGGCATAACATCCGAAAGCAGAAGCTCCTTCGCATACCCCCTGATAACCGCCCGCAAAGAACGAAAATCCTTGCCGAAAAATCTTAAAATCCATATAGCCATCTTGCCGTATTTCCCCTCGAATGCATTACGGGTAATATCCGGCGACATCTGGTCTATTTCACTCTGAACCACGTCGAAATCTATTGCCATGATTTCATTCAATAACTCCCGAGGATTATCCATAAAAGCGAGTCTCATCAACACGTCCCTGATAAAATATTCTGAATATTTTTTTCCCTTTTTTTCCATCATAATCGTTTTTAATTCTTTTAATCGCGCGATATCCTCTCCTTTACGAGCGCTGCGTAAAATAAGGGAGATGTGAGAGCCTTCGTTAATGCCCAAGTCTTTCAAGACGCCGATGAGGCTCTTGATCTCCTCTTCCGTGCGGGAACTACTCACAATAGCGGCAATGTGAAAGCCTTCGCTAATACCCAAATCTTTCAAAGTATTGATGAGGATCTTAATCTTCTTTTCCGTGCGGGAACTACTCACAATAGCGGCAATGTGAGAGCCTTCGTTAATGCCCAAGGCTCTCAAAGCATTGATGAGACTCACGATACCCTCTTTCTCCCGGGAACCACTCACAATAGCGGCAATGTGAGAGCCCTCGTTAATGCCCAAGTCTTTCAAGACGCCGATGAGGCTCTTAATCTCCTCTTCCGTGCGGGAACTACTCACAATAGCGGCAATGTGAGAGCCTTCGCTAATACCCAAGTCTTTCAAAGTATTGATGAGGATCTTAATCTTCTTCTCCGTGCGGGAACTACCCACAATAGCGGCAATATGAGAGCCTTCGTTAATGCCCAAGACTCTCAAAGCATTGATGAGACTCACGGCATCCTTTTTCTTTCGGGAGCGACTTACAATAATGGCGATGTGGGGGCTTTCGCTAATGCCCAAACCTTTCAAAGTATTGATGAGAATCTTAATCTCCGCCTCCGTGCGGAAGCTCTGTAAAATAAGGGAGATATGAACGCCCTCTTCAATACCCAAGCCTTTTAAGTTTTTGATGAGGCTCACAATCTTCGCTTCCCGGCGGGAACTGCGTAAAATGAGGGAGATGTGAAAACCATCTTTAATGTCTAAATCTTTTAAGATTTTGATGAGCCTCACAATCTCAGCTTCCTCGCGGGAGCTCTGTAAAATACGAGAGATATGAGCGTCTTTGCTAACACCCAGACCTTTTAGCGTTCCGATAAGGCTCACAATTTTCGCTTCCTGACGGGAGCCGTATAAAATGGAGGCAATGCAAGAGCCCTCCTCAATACCCAAGCCTTTTAAGGTTTTGATGAGGCTCACAATCTCCGCTTTCTCACGGGAGCTGTGTAAAATATGGGAGATATGAGCGCCCTCTTTAATACCCAAGCCTCTTAAGGTTTTGATGAGGCTCACAATCATCGCTTTCTCACGGGAGCTCTTCAAAATAAGGGAGATGTGAGCGCCGTCTTCAATGCCCAAGGTTCTCAAAGCATTGATGAAACTCACGATATCCTCTTTCTCCCGGGAACTACTCACAATAGCGGCAATGTGAGAGCCTTCGCTAATACCCAAGTCTTTCAAAGTATTGATGAGGATCTTAATCTTCTTCTCCGTGCGGGAACTACCCACAATAGCGGCAATATGAGAGCCTTCGCTAATACCCAAGTCTTTCAAGGTATTGATGAGGATCTTAATCTTCTTCTCCGTGCGGGAACTACTCACAATAGCGACAATGTGAGAGCCTTCATTAATGCCCAAGCCTTTTAGCGTTCCGATAAGACTCACAATCTCCGCTTTCTCACGGGAGCTGTGTAAAATATGGGAGATATGAGCGCCATCTTCAATGCCCAAGCCTTTTAGCACTCCGACAAGGCTCTTGATCCCCGCTTCATTGCGGGAACTCTGTAAAATATGGGAGATATGAGCGCCATCTTCAATACCCAAGTCTTTTAAAGTTTTGATGAGCCTCACAATCCCCCCTTCCGTTCGGGAACTTTTTAAAATAAGCGGGATGTGAGAGCCTTTAAATAAAAATTCTTTTTTTCCGATTTGTTCTCTCTGCGTTGAATGCAAAATCAAATACTCAAGCAATGGCAATCGTTCACCCAAGTCCCTTAAACGCGCTATTTCTTTTGCGTGTCCTTCCTTAAACAGGGGCACGGCATCCCTCTGGATAGATAACAGAACAGCAACGATTTTCGGATTCACATCTTTCCTTTTAATTGCTGGATTGCCCACCGCAGACAGTAAATTACTGATGCTCGTTATATTCTTTTTTACTGACAAATTAAATTCATCATCCGCTCCGATTTCATTCCTCACCGGTGTTGTTGTATGCTTACGCACCTCGGAGCGGCCGGGGCTAAAAAGAAGATTTCTCACTGTTTCAATAAGAAGCTCACGCGCCTGATTCGATTTCAAATATTGGTCGATATGCCCCAGACAGTTGATCAGCAGTTGGGGTTGCTGGGCAAGCAGCTCCTTAAAATCATTCTGATGAAGAAACAGGGCTGTGACACTTTCTTTCATCGTAGCGATCACATCGCAGATTGCGACTCGCCCAAAGATCACGGATTGCTCACCAAAGAGCCCTTGAGTCAAAGGTTCATCCTTAAGAATAATCGCCCCCATTTCCAAATTTGATGCGGATCTGCTTAAAGTAACTGACCCTTTGAGAAGCCCATACACCCCCAAAGTTTCTTCAGATTCCCGAATAATCGTTTGTCCTGCTTTAAATTCCTGTTCCGTAGCCTTATCAGCCCAAAAAAGCCTCAGGATTTCCGGATCGATCCCATGGAACAGGTCCAGGTTGAGGATCTTCTGGTCAATCCCGGCCTTTCGTTGCCTCAAAATATTCAGCAGCAGCCTCCGGAGCCCGGGATGGATATTCATGATGATTTCCAGATTTTCCTTACGGATTTCCAGAAACCGAGCCGGAGTCTCAGCGGTGACCGTCGCGGCCCTTTTCAGGGGCTCTGGAGAAACCACCGCTTCTCCGACCAACGCACCCCGATTCGTGATTTCACCGACCACTTGACCGCCCACATCCACCTTGCAAGTCCCTTGCACCAGAATGAATAAGGAATCCGCATTCTCTCCTTCACGAACCACGGTCGCGCCGCGCGGAAAATCCACGATTTCAACATAGGAAAGCAAAGTCGACATCTCGTGAGGGGCCAATTTTAAATAATTAAAAAGAGGGATATCTTTAAGTTCAAAATCTTTCCCGGTCGGATAATCCGGCAACCTGCAAAGTTTCTCGGTCTCCATCCCGAGCGTTTCCGCATCGATCCTGCCCGAGCGGTATTCCTCAACCCAGTATTGCAATTTTTCGGTTAATTCTCCAAGCGTCGGAAAATCTCGATTCATCACTTCCAGCCTCGCCTTCCAATAGGCGTATTTGGGAATCATCTGCTCAGCATCAAGGCGTGAAAGCAATTTAAAAAGATCATTAACGAAATTTCGCGTTTGCAGAAGAAAATCTTCCAGATTCTCGTGCGTCACAACCGCATTTTCTCTAATAAAAACTTCACCTTGATTCACTTCGCCGTCTTTGGTGAGAGCGGGTTCATAGACAGCGCCCGGCTGAACCTGTTCAAGTGCGGATTTTCGGACCAAAAGATCCATGGCTTTTTCTTCTCTCCCGGAACTCAACTCGTTCAAATCAGAAAGACTCCTAAAAAGGCGCGACATATCAAGGATCGTGGGATCTTCTTGTTCCGGAATCGGTTCAAAAAGATTGAGAGCAGCCCGCCGCGGAGATATTTTTTGGGAGAGTTTTTCAAAACGTCCGGCCAACTCGCTGACCTCCGCTTTGTGTTTCGCAAGGAAATCACTCAACCGGTCTTCATCGGCACCAAGAAGTCTTAGAAAACACCAAGCGAGATGATCTCGACGGGTTTGCCCGAAACGCGCGTCAATGTCAATTCCCGAAATGCCTTTGACTTCGGCTAGTTGCTTCAAGACATGGAGAAAACCGTAACGTTCATACCCGTATAAATTATGCGGATATTTTGTTACAGCAGCTCTGTAAGGACCCCGGTGCTTAACGAAAGATGCCGTGTCCATATCAATCATCCGGCCATCGAGGGAATAATTCCCCGTAGACCACGTTCCCATCATAAAACGGTAGGCAAAAAATTCCGCATCCAATTCAGCATATTGCTTCAATGTATTTTCAAAATCCACGGCAATGCTTGGCGAGCGTTCCACATGACTCGGTCTGTCCATTCCTTGCACGTCGACTCGCACGAGAAGCGCCAAAGGTTGTGGATTGGCGTATCGGCGAAAGATGGCGGTCTTTTTTCGCGCCAGTACTACCGGATGTTCGACGGCACGATGCGTGAAATAGTTAATCCACTTCGAGACGATGAGCCGGCGCAATGCGAGGGTCAACTCCAGATTACCGTTGTTATGGCTCTCTTTTTTACTGGTGGCAAGACTCGTTTTTCCGATACCGATAATATTAAATTTTTTTCCATAATAACTTGAGCGGCCGGAGCCCTCGTTTCCGGTGAGTGCGATATCAGTTTTATCTTGTTGCCGGTCCGCAAAGACATGGACATTTTCCATGGGATGCGTCGGATCGAGAATGATCGCGAAATTCCGGGCTTGTTCCCGGGGATCTTTTCCGTCATAACCCGATTTTTGAAAATAACCGCTATCCGCATAAATCACATCGTATTCCTCAAATGCCAATCGTCTTGCGGGCTGCCGGACAAAAATTTCCGGCCCCAAGCGCTTCATTGCATCCGGCGGAGCGGCAAGATCACGCGACAGATCCGCATAAGGTGTCCTGGCAACGATCCACCATGCGGGATCGCCCTGCTGGCCAAAGGAATGGTCCCGGTATTGTTCTTTCAAATAATTTTCAAAAAAACTTCTCAAAAACTCGATAACGATGAATCCGCTGTTCTGGCGTTTTGTTAGCCCCTTCATGATAAGTTTGTGGGCGGGATACTGGCTAGCCATGAAGCATGCAGGTTTCAATTTCTGAATAAACTCTTTCCACGTGGCCGTCGTGGACAAAACACCTTTGATATAGTCTTCATCGCCGATGGAATCATAAACCGCTTGGATGTCTGTTGCGACGTGCATGCCGTCTTGCGTTTCTCTGCTGAAGAAAAACGCCGGCGCCGTTTTCATGGCAGAAGCAATGGCCATATCATCGAAAGGATGGTTCGCAACGAGGGCATCCACATGCGACGGGATATCTTCTCCCACGGTAACGTCCTGTAATAGCCTGGTTACCACTTTTACCGTGGCCTGGGGCAGGAGTTTTTGATACTTCCTCCGTATAGATGTGGCCGTAATCCGATCCGGTTCAATGAGAATGATCGTCCCGTGAAATTGGAGAAGAGCCAAAGCATTTCCAATCTTGGGTTCATCGCCCGGAGCCACCTCTACTATGGTTCCGTCCATGGGAATCTGATTTTCCTGAAATAATCGCTTCCAAATGTAAGAGACAGGCTTGATCCCCGCAATTGGGGGCACTTCCGTTGCTCGCACTTCCGACCGGCCTTGAACATTTCCAGAATTGCGACCGCTATTCATAGCGCGTTGACGGACTATCGTTTCCATTTGATGAACAGCATCCATGGCATCACGGCTTGTATTATCGATCACGACCGCGTCTTCCGCTTGCCGAAGGGGGGCGATCAGTCGTTGACTGTCATTCTTATCACGTTCGGCCAACGCCGCCATAACCGTTTCAAAATCCGCTGCCACGCCGGCCCATTGATAGGCACTAAGTCTCCGCCGGGCCCTTTCCCGAAGATCTACAGTCAGAAAAAACTTGATAGCGGCGTCCGGAAAAACATCAGTGCCCATATTCCGTCCCTCGGCTACGATATCATTTGTCTCTCCGAGGTCGCGGACGATCTGAAATGCAAACTCGCTGACAACTCGGTGTTTTGCGATCTCCGCAACGATCTTATCGACTTCAGACGTCCGTAAACGTTCGGTGACGTCCCGGCCGTCGCAAAATGCACGCGCTTTCCCTTCATGCCACCGGATCTCGACCGAAGTATTTTGGACCAACTGCTCGACAGCCGAAGAATCCATCACAGAGATCCCCGACGCAAGCGCCTTTTGCGCCAAAGCCCGATAGATCATTCCTGTATCCACATGCTTGAACCCAAGACGCTTTGCGAGCTTTCGTGCCACGATTCCCTTCCCGGACGCCGCCATCCCGTCGATCGTCACCACGGTGTGCGTCAATGGCTTCCTAAGGATCCGGATTTCTTCCGTCCGCACCTCGGAACGGGCGCTTGGCGCTGCGGTCTTTTGCCTAAATTGCGGTTGCGCTTGATCGAAAACCATAAGACTTTGCTCGATCATCTTGTTCAGGGTCGCAGGATCCAGATCGCTGGGTAAACCGCCGGCCAGAGAAGCCATCGCGGCAAGCCGTTGATGAAGAGCATTTCCTCCCAGTGTATTCGCAATCACAAATTCGCTTTCGGGTCGTGCGGCCCGGGCGACATGAAGAGGCATTTCAAAAGAGTGGTACCCCGTTGACATCAGTTGTTTGTAATAGGCCTGGTGCCGTTTGTCGTCCGGGTTGAACCGGGGAGAGATCACGGCGTAGGAAAAACCTTTTCCCCGGAGAATCTCCTTGATCCTGTTGGCATGGAACCCTCCGTACACCAAAATTGCCGCATTAGAGTTTAGGGGGTAGGGTGTAGGGTTTAGATTTTTTGAATTCTTTTTTTGGCTATCCCCTGTCCCCTGTCCCCTGTCCCCTGAGAAATGTTGGTCAAGCGCTTTCGCGACCGAGCTGTCTCTGGAATGGGCCGCCTCATAGAACCGGACCGGATCCTTGATGTGCTGTTCCCATTCTTTGGAAAGCACGAGCGACTTGTGGGTTTGAGAGGCAACGAACTCGGCGAGGCCTTGCGTCTGAAGATCGCGAAGCGTTTCTTTGACCGCCTCGTATTCCGCGGGGCTCAACTCGATACGGTTCAACCGCCGGAGCAGTTTCAGCCCACGGTAATACCCGAAAATCTTTTGGTCCCGTTCGTTCTTGAGGAGATCCTTCGAGATCTCCGCCTCTAATTTCCCCATCTCTTTAAAGATCACGGAAGAATCCAGCCGGTTTACTTCGTCGAGCCATTTCCGGTCCCCAGATCCCCGGGGCATCAAAAGGAGTGAAAGGGCCGGATACTCCGCGAAAAACCGCTCCATCGCCCACAGCTCCTCATTTTTAATACGGCGCTTGCTAATTTCGGGCGATAATTCCCCCTCACCTTTATCCTCTCCCCCTTTCGGGGGGAGAAGGGAGGGTGCGGGGATGAAATGAGACGCTTTGAGGTAAATCTGCCGAAGATCCTTCAGATAATCGAGCAAAGGAAGCTGCCCGGAATGGAAGCGGCCCTGCTTCTTTAAAATCGTTTTGAGGTCTTTGGGGAAAAATTGTCCGGCAAGGGTCGCGATCCTAGCGAAAAGAAGAGCAAGGTCGTCCTCCGTTTCTTTCTGGTTCTTCGATGCACTCTGATAATGCCGTATATTTTCGCGATAAAGCTTCAGGTCATCGACCCCGATCAGTTGCCAATCGACAGGTTCTCTGTCGTCCCCGAATGTTTTTATCGGAGACCCATTTTCTGGATTCCCGCTAAAAGCATGCGGGAATGACATCGCGGCTTTTTGGCTATGGGCTGTGGGCTGTGGTCTAAGGCCTAATCGGCTACGCCGGTTAATATGCGCGTATTCCGCGCCGCCAATGCGGAGTTTATCCAACAGAAAATAGGAAACCTTTTGTTTGATCGCCGGATCTTTGATGAATCCGAAGAACTTGTCCGTGGGAACGGGGCCTTCGTAGCCTTCTTCGAAAACCGTTTTGATCCCCTTCTCTCTCACGAGCAGGTTGATGATCTTGGCGATGTTCTCCTGGGCTTCGAGGGAGTCATGAGCGTCTTGGATGAAAACGATAGAACGAGACCGGAGACTGGAGACTGGAGACTGGAGACTTTTTTCCCTCACCCCGTCCCTCTCCCTTTGGGAGAGGGAGTCTGTGGTCTGTAGTCTGTGGTCTGTGGTCGGGAAATAAACCTCCTCTATTTTCCCGAGTTCTTGGGGGATCGAGAAGAACGCCGGGCCGGGATCCACCGTTATGACAGAAGGACTTGCGTAGCCTTGGGGCGCATAGCGAGCAGCTTCGAACAGTGTAAAAACAATAATGACAAATGTCGCCGTGACCCGGCGCCAGAAAAGACAGTTTTGCCATAGGTTCGAGGATTTTTTTGTTCTAAAAGTCATGTTTCTAAAACCTTTTTAAACAATAGATTTCCTCAATACAGAGGATGGTGGAAGAATAACCTCTGTTTTTGGTTTTAACAAGGGCGACGGGTAAAATAAATTAGGCTATTTGTAGAGACAAAATGGGCTGATCGAGGGGGATGGGGCTCACCTTTCCTGAGGAAAGGGCCCGTGGCTCCCCCCCCATCCGGCCGGAGGACAAAGGAGAACCAACGATCGGACTTCAGGTCGCCGGGAGGCTTGCAACGCCGCGCGTCTCTTCCCGGGACGCTCCGTCCCGGCTCAACGGCAGTATCTGCCACTCTCCCAGGCGGACCGTAAAATGATCGCGGCCAGAATTTTTATGGCCATTCCTAGAAAGGAAGCCGGGGCTGGTACACAAGCCTGAGCTTTTTCAGATGTTTCAGCTTTTCAAGGTCCACAGGACCGGACCTATAGAAAACCGTGTTGCCGATACTGTAGAACGGGACCGGAAGGGATCTGTTCTTTATACGGAAAAAATATTTTTTACATGTTCGTTTGCAGGACCGGGAGCTCAAAGAGACCCTCCAGCACATCCTTGTCGTCGAAACGTACCCGTAGGGAAAATAGATCGAGACGCCCATTTCCGGAGGGACCGAGATGTTCATACCCCAAATCAAATGATCGATCTCGACGCGCCGTATTCCCTGGGACAAAAGAAACCTTTGGAAAACGGGAACATTGATCACGGAAGCTCGAAAGTGCTCCGCCAAAGAGGGCGGGACCTTTTTGGGAAGGATGATTGTTTCTTTCTTTCCCTTTTTTTTAACGACCGTTTTTTGCGCGTTTGCCAATATGTCCGATATCATCGGATCGCGCCGCTGCTTGGTCAACAACCGCCCCAATACCGGGGTCAAATGATTGAAATGCTTTTTTAAAAGGCGGAAAACCCCCCAGTCATTGAATACGATCTCCGCGTCCTTCTGCCGGTCCAGAAAGACCAGTAAGGGCCCGAGCCTGTCGAGGCCTTCGTCCGTAACAAAGGGAGTGACAAAAGTGAATTTTTTCTTCTCTTTCCTTGAAAAGCCGTACCCCCTCTCCAGAGCATCCCGGTCCGGAATAAGCTTTTCGCAGAATTCATTGCCAAAATACAGCCGATGGAACTCCTCCCCTGCGACTTTTTCCTTGCCCATGAATAAAGCTTTCTCAAAATAATTTTTCATGATCTCCTAGACGGCGGGAAAATAGCAGTCCTCTTTTGTGCAGTGCCGCTCATGGCCCAGCATGATCTTCGAACATAACCTCTTGCATGTTTTTCGGTACCTCTCCCCTGTCACGCCTTCCCGGAACAGACACCGCAGGACTTCCGCGATAAATTTGATCGACCGCGTGGTATACGCTTCCGTGTTTCCCCGCCCGACGATCTTAAGACTTTTTATGGGAAGATCTTTGAGATCGAACAGACCGCAGACCCCGCACCCCAATCTCTCCCAATGCGGGATCAAGTTTTTGGGACGCGTTCTTGCTTTTTTAAGCGTGGAAGCATCGACCACTTCAAACCGTTTTCCCGCGCACACTTGATGATAAAAATAACATCCTTTTTTGAAAGGTCTCGTGTTGTAGACTTGCGACAATGAAATGTTTTTTGCTATTTCCGTTTTCTTTTTATTTTCGAAACAATGGAAGAAGGTGCAAAACCCGTCGATGAACCCGCCGCAAGGCTCGTTGACAATGAATATTTCGGTATCGATCTTGGCCTTGCTCCGGGCGATTATATTCCCGATCTCACCGGAGGTAAGCTGCCTGTCCAAGATCACCCTTTTCGCTCCGAGGTTTTCATAGAAGTTCAGTGTGGAAGCATTGAAGCAGGTCCCTCCGGTACTGATGTGGATCTCTTTTTTGAAATGATGCCGCTTCAAAAAAAGGAGCAAGCCCAAGTCGGCCACAATAAGCCCTTGGACACCTTCTAAACGATCGATGCTTTGGGCGAGCTTGTGGAGTAAGGGGTATTGTTCGGGAGTGTAAAGTCCGTTGAGCGTCACATGAACGGGCAGCCCATGCGTCCGGGCCGCCTCGGCCGCCTTCCTGAAATGCTCATAGTTATCAAAACTCTGGTCTTCTCCTCTTCGGTTTAAAATATTAAACGCCAGCGGCCATTTTTTCGACAGCTCCCGGTCCACGTACCCGCAATAAAGCTCATGGGCCCCCGCTTCCTTCAGGGGTTGAATCGCATCGAGAGTATGAAAGGGCGCCGCGATTTTAAAATATTTCTTCATCGGAATAAGCGGCGCGTGGCGCTTCCGGAAGTTCCGGCGATGACAGACCGTCGCAGGATCTTTCCCAGAACGATCCCGAGGATCTTCACGGTGGCAGGTCCCCCTCAGAGATTGAATTGCAGGTCGTAAAGTTTCTTGTACATCCCGCCCAACCGGAGAAGGAACTCGTTCGTTCCCTGCTGGACGATCCGCCCTTTGTCCATCACAAGGATACGGTCGGCCTTTTGGATGGTGGACAAACGATGGGCGATCACGAAAACGGTGCGGGCCTTCATAAGATTTTCCAGGGCGCCCTGGACTTCTTTTTCGCTTTGCGTGTCGAGGTGCGAAGTCGCTTCATCGAGAATCAGGATCGGCGGATCCTTGAGAAGCGCTCTTGCGATCGCAATGCGCTGGCGTTCGCCTCCGGAAAGCTTGAGCCCCCTGTCCCCGAGCGGCGTGTCATACCCTTGAGGGAGGGTTTCGATAAAATGATCGGCGTACGCGATCTCGGCCGCCCGCTTGACGTCTTCCAGGCTTGCGTCCGGACGCCCGTAAGCGATATTCTCCCGGATCGTAGCGTTAAAAAGAACGGTCTCCTGCGACACGATCCCGATCAGGTTGCGCAGAGAATGGAGCGACAGGTCCCGGAGGTCCTTGCCGTTGATCTTGATCACGCCTTCAACAGGATCGTAAAAACGGAGGAGAAGGTTCACGAGCGTGGTCTTTCCGGAACCGCTCGCGCCGACGAACGCGATCACCTCGTTGTGTTTGGCCTTGATCTCGATATCTTGGAGCACCCATTTATCGAATGCATAATAAAAACCCACATGTTCGTAGCTGATCTCGCGGACCGGCTCCGAAAAAACGAGGGCACCCGGTCTGTCCTGGATGGTGGGCTTCGCGTCCAATACTTCGAAAATACGCTGCCCGGAGGCGATCGACTGCTGGATGGTGCTGTTCACCCGGCTGATCTTTTTGAGAGGCTCGTAGCAAATGTAGAGGGAGATAAAAAAAGCCGCGAACCGTTCCGGCGAAAGGTGCTGCATACCGTACCATACCGCGAACCCGGCGCCGACCGCGCCGATCACTTCGATCAGGGGACGCTGGATGATCGTGACCTTGATGGTTTTCCGGAAGAATTTGAAGACGCTGCTATTGATCTCCTCGAAACGGCGGATCTCCCTTTCTTCGCTCGTGAAGGCCTTCACGATATGGGCCCCGGAAAGGGTCTCACCGATGAAGGCGGTGATGTCCCCCGTGCGCTCCTGCATCTTTTTGGTCAGCTTACGGAGCTGTTTTCCCAAAAGCACGATGGGGATCGCCACGAGCGGAAAGATCAGGATCGCGATGATCGCGAATTTCCCGCCCCAGATAAAAATAAAAGGGACATTGAACAGGATCACAAGCGGCTGTTTGACGAGATCGGTGATCACGTCTGTCACCGCGCCCTGGATCTGTCCGACGTCGTTCGTGATGCGACTCAAAAAATCCCCGGTGCGGCCTTTGGCGTAAAAATCGTGGGAAAGATAGACCAGGTGACGGTAGAGATCGTCCCGGACCTTGCGGACCACCAGGATCCCCACGTTGGCCATATTGTAGTTCGAGATGTAGTCAAAAAAACCGCGGAAGGCGAACACGCCGATCAAAATGAACGGGATCCATAGCATCGGCACGGCGACGGAGGTCAACTGAGGAAAATATTTGGAAATATAGGGGACATTGTCCACCACGACCTGGTTCTTCTGAAAGAACCCTTTCGTGATGACATAAAGCGCCACCGAAACCAGCGCGTTCGCCATCGAAAAGGCGAGCATGCACACGAAGGCGATGGCCAGCCGCCAGCGGTACGGCTTCACATAACCCAGCAGTCTTTTGTAGATGTCCATAATCCTCCCGGATCGGGAAATGGGAAACGGAAGACGGGGAACGATGCTGCTCAGTGTCCGCCGCTCCCCGGCTCCCTATACGACAAGGGAGCACACTGTAACATATTCGTTGACACTCCTCAAGGTTATGATTTAATGATGAAATCAACGAGATGATTTCTCCTAACTCTAATAAAATGAATCGCTAAGGTCCGATGTCATTCCCGTCCCGTGTCTCTGTCATCCTCCGGCTTGACCGGAGGATCCATGCACGGGATAAACTCCAGCGGGAATCCAGAAAATGACAAATGCCTATCATGTATACATCCTCACGAACAAAAAGAATGGCACTCTCTACGTTGGCGTAACGAACAATCTTGTCCGACGCGTTCATGAGCACAGGGAACATCGGGTCGAGGGTTTTACCAAGAAATATGGGCTTTCCAAACTTGTCCATTACGAACAAACTTCTGATATCATATCCGCCATTGTTCGCGAGAAAAGATTGAAAAAATGGCAAAGAAAGTGGAAAATCTTCCTGATTGAGAATGGCAATCCGGATTGGAGAGACCTTTACGGTCAGATCGAATCGGTTTCATAAGAATGAATCAGCCATAAAGTCACATGTCATTCCCGCACGTTTTAAACGGGAATCTGGGCCCCCGATTTAAGCATTCGGGGGCGACAAAAGTAGTCGCTTCAGGGATGACAAAACAGCAGAAGGAGTTAGGATGACATCACCTCTCAAGGTCGGCGTGGTCGGCGTGGGACATCTCGGGAAAGAGCATGCCCGGATCTACCGCGATCTCCCCGAAGCCGAATTGGTCGGCATTTCGGACCAGGACCCCGCCAAGGCGGAAAAAGCCAAAGAGCTCGGCACGGCCTATTACAAAGACCCGCGCGAATTGATCGGAAAAGTCGAGGCCGTGAGCATCGCCACCCCGACCTCCACTCACTACGCGGTCGCGAAAGAATTCTTGAAGGCCGGCATTCATACGTTGATCGAAAAACCCATCACGCTCAGGCTGGAAGAAGCGGATGAACTTCTGGACCTCGCCCGTCAAAAAAAATGCGCGCTCCAGGTCGGGCACATCGAACGCCATAATCCCGGGTTCAAACGCATCGAGGAGATCGCGAAGAACATCCGTTTTTTCGAGATCCACCGCCTCGGTCCTTTCACCGGCCGCATCAACGACTGCGGCGTGGTGCTAGACCTGATGATCCATGATCTGGACATCGTCTTGAGCCTTGTTAAATCTGAAGTGGCGAGCTTTGACGCGATCGGCGTGAACGTACTCACCCCTTTTGAGGACATCGCCAACGTCCGCATGAAGTTCAAGAACGGTGCCGTCGCCGACATCACGGCCTCGCGTCTCACGTTCGAAAAGCAACGCAAGATCCGCATCTTTCAGGAAGACGCCTATATTTCTCTCGACTACGGGGCGCAAAGCTGCAAGATCTTCCGCAAGAACGGAGCCGAGATCGCCCAGGAGATCGTCGACATCGAGAAGGCCGAACCGCTCAAGGAAGAGTTAAAATTTTTTCTCGCGAACATCCGCTCCGGGAAAAGTCCCGGCCATCCCGATACCGCGGCCCGCGACGCGCTCAAACTAGCGCTCGAGATCGCGCGCAGGGTCCAGGCGGAACAACCCAAGCCCGCGGCTTCCTCCAAGTCATGATGAATAAGAAGATCTTCCTGGTCGCCTGCGAAGCCTCCGGCGATCTTCACGGCGCTCACCTCATTGCCGGGGTCCGAAAACTCGCGCCCGGAACGGAGTTTTGCGGCGTGGGCGGCGCCAAAATGCAGGAAGCGGGCATGCGGATCTTCCATGACATGACGAAGATCTCGGCGCTGGGCCTGGGCGACGTCCTCCGGAATTATTTCAAGTATCTGGGGATCTTCAACGAAACGCTCGCGGATATCCGGCGCGAAAGACCGGACGCCGTGATCCTGATCGACTCCCCGGCCTTCAATCTCCGGCTCGCCAAAAAGATCTCCCGTTTCGCGCCCGTTCTTTATTACATTTCTCCGCAGCTCTGGGCATGGGGAAAACGTCGGATCCATATCGTGAAAAAGCACATCCGCGAAATGCTCGTGATCCTGCCGTTTGAAAAAGATTTTTATGAAAAGGAAGGGGTGGCCGTCAAATTTGTGGGACATCCCCTGCTCGACGCGATCCCGGAACTTCCTCATTCCGTGACGCTCCGTGCCCGGATCGGGATCGTTCAGGGACAAAAAGCCATCGGGCTTTTTTCGGGTTCCAGGGAAAAAGAGGTCAAGCGCATCCTGCCGGTCATGCTCCGGGCGGCCGCCCTTCTCCGGAAGGACTTTCCCGAGGCCGTCTTTTTTATCTCCCGGTCGCCGAACGTGCACTCCGAAGTCTACGATCAGCTGCTCCGGGACCTGCCCTTTAAAGTGGAATGCCCGTCCGTTCCTTTTTATGAGCTTGTCAAAGCCATGGACTTCGCCTATGTCGCTTCCGGGACCGCCACGCTCGAGACCGCGCTCCTCGGAACGCCGTTCTTTCTTCTCTACAAGGCGAGCTGGTCGACCTATTTCCTCGGCAAACACCTCATCAAAGTCCCCTACCTCGGCCTCGTGAACCTTCTCGCGGATACCCGCGTGATCCCCGAGTTCATCCAGCAGGATGCCCATCCCGAAACCCTCGCCCATGAAGCCAGGATATTTCTCCAAAGTCCGGAATTGCAGGAGAAGATGAAAGAGGAATTCCGTCAGGTCAGGGAGAAACTCGGGGAAAAAGGCGCGAGCGCGCGGGCCGCAAAAGAAGTGACGAATTTTCTGGAGAATTCAGAAAATCGTCATCCCTGAATGCTTTAATCGGGGATCCATCCCCCTGGATTCCGGCTCGTGCTTCGCTTGGCCGGAATGACAAATTTGGGGGTCTGTCTCAGGTCTTACTTGCCGGCGTTAATGAGCCGGTCTCTTAAAACGCGGGCTTTTTCGCCAGTTCCCAGGGGAATTCCGGCTGGAGGACCGGCTTGTACTTTGCAGGACAAGGGAATGGAAAGGTCACGATTTCGTAAACTCCCACCAAAGCGCGTCCTACCGTGTAGCAGGCGCCGCGGCCCAGTCCCGCCACCCAACTCGGCGGGATCGTGTCATTGCGGACCTCTTTGGAAAGTTCGTTGGAGAGCTCGAACGGGGAAAGCGCCACATTGAGAAAACCGCGCTGAAGTTTCCGGAGGCATGTTCCCTCGCCTTGGATCTCAGCCTCAGGCGCCACCGCCGCCGCCATCGCCGGAAGCGAGAAAGCCAGAAACACGAACATGGCGATCAATGTCTTAGAGATTTTGTGTACCATAAGTGCGGATAATTTAACACCGAAGCCCCGTCAACGCCAGCCCAAAAAAAAGAGGACAGGCAATCGCTCCATGCCTGTCCCCTTTTCGGTGACTGTCACCTGTTGTGACCTGTTGTGTTGTTTTATTATTTGCGCAAGTAAGCTTATTTGGAAGCTGTTTTGGTGTGAGCAATACAAATTTTACAAGTGCATTTGCGGTCAGAAAAATGGCGAACCCCAACAGCTATGTCATCTTTTCTATCTGCCCGCTTAAAAATCGTTTCAAATAAATCCGCTTCACCGTTCTCAAGGTATCTGCGTAATGCATAACTGCATAGGTCCGCGACTTGAATCATTGCAGTTAGTTCACTATCTACAAAAAGAGGGGTTTCAATAATGTGCTTCAAACTCGTCCAAAGCGTTCCGGTTTTATGAAATTTATTCATCATCGCCGTGTGTTTTTTGGCTACCGTTTCATTATTGTCATGAATTAACAACCCAACTTTATTAGGAGTTTTCTGGTTAGTAACCTGAAGATAGTGTTCAAAACGAGACACAACCTGTTCGAACGCTTGTTCATCAATGGATTTTGAAACTGCGGTGGGCTTAAAATGAATTTTATTGATGCATTCAGCAAAAAGACGGGCGAAGCCCCATTTCGATACAACATAAGCCATCTCACCTATTAGCTTTCGCCGTTCTTCACGAGTAAGATGTATATAACTTTCTGTTTGTTTAAAGTTTTTTTGTGTTTGGCGATAGAGTTTTCCATTCCCTACTCGTTGTAACCGAAGCAACTCGGCTGTTCGAAAAGCGGTTACCTGCGCCCGTCGTTGACCATATTGAAGTTTCTCAAAATTCTCAACTTTCTTTTGTTCTGGATAACTTCTGAGAATCCAAGCGACATGAATTTCTGAATTTAAAAGGCCATATTTTGATTTAACTTTTTCGATTTCCTTGTCGCAAGTTTTCCAGTGTTCAACTGGAATTGAAAGCCCAGCGAGGATGTAATGGGAAGTATTACCGGGGATGTCTGGCGTGCCAGACTCGTCAATGTAGCACAAATACATGGATGATTTTCCCTAATTTAGAGAAAAAAAAAGCGACTGGGTTTAGGGCTAAAAGCCCTAAGGCGAGACGCTTGGCGACTCCTCCCAGACGCAAGAGGAGTGTACTCGCATATGTCCTTATTGTCAATAGAGCGCCTTTAAACTCTTCATAACTACAATTTCTTCAACGAGTTAGCGAATACTAATACGAATACGGGACGCCGTCCGCAGGGAGAGGTTATGGTTGTTGATCTGACGGTAAGAGGTCGGGCAAAATACGCTTCCCGGCGGAAGAATCAAACTTTTAAGAAGGTATCGACAGCTTGGGCGGCCTGGCGGCCCTGGTTGATGGCCCACACGACAAGCGAGGCGCCGCGGACCGCGTCCCCCGCCGCAAAAACGCCCGGCACCGAGGTCATGTAATTCTTGTCCGTCTGGATATTGCCCCTGGCGTCGAACTGAACGCCAAGGTCCGTCAAAAGTTTGGAATGTTCGACATGGACGAACCCCATAGCCAAAAGCACCAGATCGGCCTGCAGAACGAATTCCGAACCCGGAATTTCTTTCATCGAATACTGCCCCGTGGCCTTGTCCCGCGCCCACTCCACCCGCGCGCAATGGGCTTCGTGGACCTTGCCGTCCTTCCCCTTGAACTCTTTGGTCGTGATCGCCCAATCCCGCTCGCAACCTTCTTCATGAGAGGTCGAGGTCCGGAGGATCAGAGGCCAGTTGGGCCAGGACGGGTTCCACGGCTCTTTCCATTCCTGGGGTTTGGGGAGGATCTCGAATTGGTAGACCTTTTTGGCGCCCTGGCGGTTCGAGGTCCCCACACAGTCCGACCCCGTGTCTCCGCCGCCGATTACAAGCACCGTTTTCCCTTTCGCGGAAATATCCGGAGAGGTCTTGACCTCGCCGGAAATGACCTTGTTGGAAAGCGTCAGAAAATCCATGGCGTAATGGACCCCGGAAAGTTCGCGGCCCGGGACTTTGAGGTCGCGCGGCGCGCCGGCCCCCATCGTGAGAAGCACCACGTCAAAGTTCTTTTTAAGTTCCTCCGCGGAAAGGACCGTCCCCACATCGACATTCACCTCAAAGCGCACGCCTTCCGCCTTCATCTGCTCGATGCGGCGGTCCAGCACCCATTTTTCAAGCTTGAAATCCGGGATCCCGAACCGGAGCAGGCCGCCGATCCTGGAAGACTTCTCAAAAAGTGTGACCGTGTGCCCGGCGCGGCGCAGCTGCTGGGCCGACGCGAGCCCCGCGGGTCCTGAGCCGACGACCGCGATCTTTTTGCCGGTCTCTTTCGCCGGCGGCTGGGGTTTGACCCAGCCTTCCGCGAACGCTTTTTCGATAATGGAAAGTTCGATCTGCTCGATCGTGACCGGCGCCTGGTTGATCGCGAGCGTGCAGGCGGTCTCGCACGGGGCCGGACAGACCCGCCCCGTCACTTCCGGAAGATTGTTCGTGAGCGAGAGGCGCTCATAGGCCTCATGCCACTGGCCCCGGTAAACGGCGTCGTTCCATTCCGGGATCAGGTTCGAGACCGGGCACCCGAGGGCGTGGCAAAAAGGGATCCCGCAGTCCATGCAGCGCGCGCCCTGCTTGAGGATCTCGTCCCCGAAAAGCGGCTTGGCGATCTCCTCATAGTCCTTCAGGCGTTCCTTGACGGGACGCTTGGGCGAAAGGCTTCGTTTATATTCTAAAAAACCGTCCGATTTTCCCATTATTACCGTTCTCCATTCGCTGCAATACTGTAAGTAGCATGTCATTCCCGCAAGCTTTAAGCGGGAATCCATGGCCTGACTTGTATTCTGGATCCCTCCCCGAAAGTGGTCATCGGGAATCTGGGCCCCCGATTTAAACATTCGGGGGCGACACAAGTCGTTGCTTTAGGGATGACAACCTAAAACATAACGTCACAAAAGCGCTTACAGAGACTTATGAAACCACTCTTAGCCAAAAACCTCCTCGGTCATTTCGGCCGATTCCGAGTTCTTCATTTGATGTTCCTTCATCTTGGCCATGGCCTTCTTGTAGTCCATGGGCATGACCTTCACAAAACGCGGGAGCATCTCGTCCCAGCTGGCGAGAATCGCCTTGGCGTAGGAACTGCCCGTGAATTTCGCGTGCTTTTCGATCGTGGTCTTCAGGAATTCCCGGTCTTCTTTTTCCGCGACGGGCTCGAGATCGACCATCTCAAGGTTACAGCGCGTGTCAAAATACTGGCTCTCGTCGAGTACATAGGCGATCCCGCCGCTCATCCCCGCCGCGAAGTTCACGCCAGTCTGTCCCAGGATGATCACGCGGCCGCCGGTCATGTACTCGCAACCGTGGTCCCCCACGCCCTCGACCACGGCAAGCGCCCCGCTGTTACGAACACAGAACCTCACCCCGGCCCGGCCGTGGATATAGGCTTCCCCTCCGGTCGCGCCGAAAAGGTTCACGTTCCCGGTGATGACATTGTCCTGCGGCCGGAAATTCGCGGACCGCGGGGGATACACGATGAGCTTTCCCCCCGAGAGTCCTTTCCCAAAATAATCATTCGCGTCGCCTTCCAGTTCGAAAGTCACTCCGTGGGCGAGGAAGGCTCCGAAACTCTGCCCCGCCGATCCTTCGAATTTGATCTTGATCGTGTCTTCGGGAAGTCCTTTCAGACCGTAGCGTTTGGCGATCTCATAACTCAGGGTCGTCCCGACCGTGCGGTTGCAGTTACGGATCTTCTGTTCGAGAACGACCGGCTGTTTGAATTCGAGGGCGCTCTTGGCCTTTTTGATAAGGTCCGGGTCCAGGGAAAGCGAGAAGTCGTGCACGGGGGCCGACACGCACCGAACTGACCCGCCCTGGGGCACTTCGGGTACGGCGAGCACTTTTGAAAAATCAAGGCCCCGGGTCTTATAATGAGTGATCGCCTCAAGCACCTCGAGCCTGTCCACGCGCCCCACCATCTCCTCGAATTTCCTGAAACCCAGCTCGGCCATAATCTCACGGACTTCCTGAGCGATGAACTTCATGAAGTTGATCAAATGTTCCGGTTTTCCGGCGAAGCGCTTGCGCAGTTCCGGGTTCTGGGTCGCCACCCCCACCGGGCAGGTGTTCAAGTGGCATTTCCTCATCATGATGCAGCCCAGGGTGACGACCGCCGTCGTCCCGAAACCGAATTCTTCGGCGCCGAGCATCGCGCCGATCACCACGTCCCGGCCGGTCTTGAGCTGGCCGTCCACCTGGACGCGGATCCTGTCGCGCAGTTTGTTCATCACGAGCACCTGTTGCGCCTCGGCAAGTCCTATTTCCCACGGAGAGCCCGCGTATTTGATCGAAGAGATGGGCGAGGCGCCCGTCCCTCCGTCATGGCCGCTGATCAGGACCATGTCGGCCTTTCCTTTGGCGACCCCCGCGGCGACCGTGCCGACGCCCACTTCCGAGACGAGCTTCACGGAGATACGCGCTTCTGGATTGGCGTTCTTCAGGTCAAAGATGAGCTGGGCCAGGTCCTCGATCGAATAAATATCATGATGGGGCGGCGGCGAGATGAGCATCACCCCGGGCATCGAATGGCGCACCTGCGCGATCAACTCACTCACCTTATGGCCCGGCAGCTGCCCGCCTTCCCCCGGCTTCGCGCCCTGCGCCATCTTGATCTGAAGTTCGCGGGAGTTGGCCAGATAGTTGATCGTCACGCCAAAACGCGCCGACGCGACCTGTTTGATCGAACTTTTGCTGGAGTCCCCGTTGGGGAGCGGCTTGTAACGGGCCTCGTCCTCACCGCCCTCTCCCGAATTGCTGGAGGCCCCCAACCGGTTCATCGCAATCGCGATGGTCTCATGCGTCTCTTTACTGATGGAACCGAACGACATGGCCGAAGTAACGAACCTTTTCACAATGCTGTCCGCCGGTTCCACTTCTTCGATCGGGACCGGCTGTCCCTTTTTAAACTTGAAAAGCCCGCGGAGCGTGCACAGATTCCTGCTGATGTCATTGACCTCGGACGTGTAACGCTTAAAAACGCTGTAATCCCCCTCCCGAACCGACTTCTGAAGGTTCACGATCGCCTGAGGGGAAAAAAGGTGCTTTTCCGTATTCAACCGGTAATGATAGTTCCCCCCGGAATTCAAGGTCTCGGTATCGGAGTGGGACTCTTGAAAAGCCTTGTTGAACCGGTCGAGGGATTCCCGCTCCACGACATCCAGACCGATCCCGCGGATCCTCGAGGAAGTCCCCGGAAAATAACGCTCCACGAAGGTATCGCTCAATCCCACCGCCTCGAAGATCTGGGCGCCGCGGTAACTGCGGAGCGTGGAAATACCCATTTTGGACATCACCTTCAAAAGACCTTTTTTGACGGCCGTGATGTAATTTTCGATCGCGGTCTCAAGCGCCATCGCGGCAGGCAGATGCCCGCGGCGTTTCAGATCGACCAGGCTTTCAAAAACAAGATACGGATTGACCGCGTTCACGCCGTAGCCCACGAGGCACGCGAAATGGTGCACCTCCCGGGCCTCGCCGGTCTCCAGCACAAGCCCAGCCAGATAGCGTTTGCCTTTCCGGATCAGATACTGATGCACCGCGGAACCGGCCAAAAGCGCCGGGATCGGCGCCTTTCCCGGCCCGGCTTCCCGGTCGCTCAGGATCACGAGCGAATATCCCTCGTCGAGTTTTTGCTCCACATTCGCGCAAAGCATTTCGATCGCTTTTTCCAGACCGCCGGCCGACGCGTCAAAAACCATCGGGACCGTGCACACGCGAAAACTGGTCATGTTGGAGGCCTTGAGGCGCTCGATGTCGTCGTTGGTGAGGATCGGGTGCGACAGCTTCAACTGGTGGCAATGCTCGGGGGTCTCGCTCAAGAGATTGCCCTGCCTCCCCACGAAGCTCATGAGCGACATCACGAGATTTTCGCGGTACGGATCGATCGGCGGGTTGGTCACCTGCGCGAAAAGCTGCCTGAAGTAATTGTAAAGAAGCTGGGAGCGCTCGGAAAGCACAGCCAAAGCGGCGTCGTTCCCCATGGAGCCCACGGGCTCCTGGGCGTTCTCCGCCATCGGAAGGAGGATCATTTTTTCATCTTCGAGCGTGTAGCCGAAAATGCGCTGGCGAAGCGCGAGCGTCTTCTCATCGACCTCCACGGGACCAGGCACCTGAAGCAATCCCCTCAATTCGATCCGGTTCTCCTCAAGCCAGCGGCGATAGGGCTTGCTCCGGGCGATCCCGGATTTGATCTCATTGTCCTTGATCACCCGCTGCGCGGCCGTATCCACCAAAAGCATCTTGCCGGGGGACAGCATGCCTTTTTCAAGAATGTCCGGAGGGTTCAGATCCAGCACGCCGACCTCGGAGGCCATGACGACGAGCCCGCTTTTGGTGATGACATAACGGGCGGGGCGCAGACCGTTCCGGTCCAGGATCGCGCCGACCTTCGTCCCGTCCGTGAACGCGACGGCCGCGGGGCCGTCCCACGGTTCCATGATCGCGGCGTGGTACTCGAAAAAGGACCGCTTCGCCTCGCTGATATGGTATTTCACGCCGAAGGCCTCGGGAACCATCATCATCATGGCGTGTTCCATGGAACGTCCGCCCAGGGTCAGGAGCTCAAAAACGTTATCGAAGATGCCGGAGTCGCTTAAAGAAGGATTGATGATCGGAAAAAGTTTTTTGATCCCGGCGCCCAGAAGGTCCGAGGAGATCCTCCCTTCACGGGCCATCATCTTGTTGATGTTGCCGCGCAGCGTGTTGATCTCCCCGTTATGCGCCAAAAAATGGAACGGATGCGCCAGGGCCCAGGACGGAAAAGTATTGGTGGAATAACGCTGATGCACGACCGCCAAAGCGCTCACGAGATCGGCGTCCATGAGATCAATAAAAAAATGATCAAACTGCGGGGCCGCGAACATGCCTTTGTAAACAACCGTCCGAGAAGAAAGGGACGGGATGTAGAAATCTTCAAGGGCCCAGCCCAGTTTGGCCGCCTCGTTCTCGAGAACTTTCCGGAGTATGTAGAGACGCCGTTCCAAGGCCAGTCCTTCGAGCCCGTCATAGGCCACAAAGACCTGACAAATGGACGGCATCACGGTCCGGGCCATTTCCCCGAGACAATCCGGATGGACCGGGACTTCCCGCCATCCGAGGACCTTGCCGCCGTCCGAAATGATCTGCTCGGCGATCATTTTCCGCGCGCGTTCGGAATCTTTCGCCTGCCGCGGAAGGAACAGCATCCCCACGCCGTACTTTCCTTCGGCCGGGAGCGGAACTTTCAAGACCTTGGAGAAGAATTTGTGCGGGATCTGAAGGATCATGCCCGCGCCGTCGCCTGTCTTGAGGTCGCCTCCGACCGCGCCGCGGTGGACGAGGTTTTTCAGGATCTGGACCCCGTCGCGAACGACCTGATGCGTCCGCGTCCCGTCGATCTTTACGACGAAACCGACGCCGCACGCGTCATGCTCCATACTGGGATGATAAAGGCCCTGCGTTTTCATTGCCGTTCCCTCTACTTTAACACTATGATAATCTCGGACTGACCGAACATCCAGGTCATTATCCTTTGAGTTTTAAGTAAACAAACTTAAGTTTTTGTGCATTTCATGATGTCATCCCCGAAAGTCTTTATCGGGGATCCAGAATACAAACCCAACCTTAGATTCCCGTTTAAAGCATGCGGGAATGACAAACAGCTTAAGGAGTTATGGATACGTATGAAACCCCTTCTACCCAAAATAACAAACGACTTTCTGGGACAGAATGTCCGCGGCGATCTTGAGTTCGTTCTTTTTCACGTCGAACACCTTGACCACGTGCTCGTATTTCTTATATTCCGGCGCCAGTTTCCTGAGCGTTTTCGGGATCGCCTCAAAGAATTTTTTGTCCATCGACACGCCCGGATCGTCCGGGAAAAGAGCGATATAAAAGATCCCCGTTTCCACAAGATCCTGGAAGAAATGGGTCCCGAAGGAGATCTCGGGGGAGGCGTTCTCCGTGACAAAAGCGATCTCCCCGAGGACCGTGATATGGTTGATCTCGGCGAAAGAGACCGGCACCCCCAGCGAGGGCGTGGTCGTCCCCCACCGGCCGGGACCCAAAAGCATCACGGCCATTTTTTCTTTGCTCTCGATCTTCCGGTTGAGCTCTCCGACCACACGCGCGATATCATAACGCTCGGCCTGTGTCTCCAACCCGCAATAGGCCTCCGGGTCCACGTAGATAATCCTGTCGATCGCCTGCAGAATGTTCCCTCCGAGAAAATTCCCTTTCGAGCAGAAGAGGGTCTTGTCCTTGGGGATCGTTTTCGGGATCTTGACGCGCTGTCCCAATCCTTTGGTCTGCATCGGACGGCATTGGACCAGGTTTACCTGGAATTCCCCGTTCTTCTTGAAATTGACCGTGAATTCGATATCCACGGGATAGCCGTAGGCCGCTTCCAAGACCTTGAGGATCTTCTGCATGATCGCGCAGAATTTTGTTTTTGAAACAAGGCCGTCAAAGGTGATGATCCAGGGTTCCTCCTCCGACCCCATCGCCTGTAATTTCTCCGCGACTTCGTCGTCTTTGATCGCCAGAAGCTCTAAAGGTATTTCTGTTTTTTCTTTGAGGAGTTTCCTAAAAGAGACCGTTTGCGGAACGTTTTCTTTGACGTTCAGCACATCCACATCGTGCTGGGAGAACTTCTGCGTCGCCGCCATCCCCGCGTAGGCCTTGAGGAGAGGCTCGTCCAAAGCCACGACTCGCGGGTAGTCCCCTTCGACACGATTGACCGCGCGGGTCCCCAGGCCTAGGACCAACCGCAGCATACCCGCCTTGGGATCCAGACTGTTCTTCCAGACAAAAACGTTCTGCGAGATCCCGACGCCGGCGGCATCCGGGAAGAAATAATCCTGATGGTAGGCCCCCGAGACCCGTTGGACAAGAAGCGCCATTTGTTCGTCCATCTGATCCAATCCGCGCTGCAGCCGGTAAGCCAAGGCGTCCGGATTCATCGTGGAGGCATAAATCCGGCGGACCGCTTCGACGAACTTCGCGTACCGCTCGTCGGGCGTTCCCTGATTGACGAGAAAAACGCTTTCGTATTTCCCGGCAAAGGCGTTCCCGTAACTGTCCTCGAGCAAACTGCTGGAACGGACGATGATTGGGGACTGTCCGAAATATTCGATCATCTGCAGGAACTGGTCCTTGATCTCTTCGGGGAAAACGCCCCTGAGCAGTTCCCCATGAAGTCTCCCGGCCATCTCGGAATAACCTTCGGGAGTCCTCTGCGCCATATGGTCCTTCCACAGACCGTTCTCGACGATATAGGTATAAAAGACGTCCGAACCGATGTAGAAGGAATCGTGGGGTTCGAATAATTTTTCCGTTTCCATGGATTTTTCTTTTGACAAAATGTTCCGGGCAATCAACATCCCTACGGACTTCCCTCCGATGAACCCCGTCCCGATCATTCTTGACTTGATATTCAGGAGGTCCTCGAGCGCAAGGTTCTCCTTGGCCAAGCTCAGCATTTTCTCGTCGCGCGCCAACACGATCCTGCACAGTTGATCCATCATTTGTTCTTTGGCCCCGTGAGCAGCGCCCTTTTGTCCCGCGAGGTCCTCCGCCTTCAGGAAAAGCTGGTCCCAGTAATCCAGATAACGCTTGGCGCTCTTGGCCCCTTTTTTAAAGATCTCGGAAAAGACCTTGGCCGTGTCGGCGCTGTTGGCGATCGGAACGAATTTGTCTTTCTGCCGGACATGAGGCAGGAACATCGTCGGAGAATAGCGGTTCCAGACCTTCAGAAGATGGATATAACAATCGCCGTGAAAATCATACACGTCGATCAGAAGCTGGGTCGTGTCCCGGATACGCGCGACAGTCTTGAACGAGTGCCGGTTCCGCAAAAGAGCGAAATAAGCGATCGTATTCAGTTCATAAAGGTAAGGACAGGTGATCTTGAAAAAATTCCCGATCATAAGGTCATTGGCCCAGGCCGAGAGCAGATCAGAGAGACAGTCAAAAACATAGAAAACGCCTTCGCCTTCCTTCTTCGCGATGCTGTTGATCTCGGCGGAAAAAGGCTCGAAGCCCGCATGGGGATCCAGTTTGTAGACCTTGATGTTTTTGTCTTCTTTCAGTAAAGGCTCATGGTTGCCAAAGCGGATATAGACGAGCTTTCTTTTTTCCTCGAGGGCTTTTTGGACAAAGGGCGTAACGAATTCCACGTAATGCTGGATGGCATCGACCTGCCAAACAACATTGTCGCCAAGCCGCAATCCTGTAGTTACTTTGTCGAGACCCTTCACTCCTGAACTAATCAAGAGACTCTCCTTTTACCGTATGTCATTCCCGCAAGCTTTAAGCGGAAATCCAGATCTAAATCTATATTCTGAATCCCCGATAAAAACGTTCAGGAATGACAAATCATCCATCCGTTAATTGTTTATTTAGCCTTGATGCCATGATAGTCCTGGATCGATTTCACGCCGAGATCGTCATCCCGCACGGCCTGAAGCCCGCGAACTGCCGCGCGCGCGGCACTAAGCGTGGTGATGCACGGAATGTTGAAAGAAACCGCAAGCGACCGTATCTTGCCTTCATCCAGCATGGGGCCTTTACCGCTCGGCGTATTGATGATGAGGTCCATTTTCTTTTCCTTGATCCAGTGCGAAAGATTGGGGCTTCCCTCCACCATTTTGAGGACCTCCTCGGCAGGCACTCCCGCTTCTCTCAGGATCTTACCCGTCCCCTTGGTCGAAACGATCTTGAGACCCAGCCTGTGGAACTCCCGGGCGATCTCGGCAATCTTTGGCTTGTCGGTATCTTTCACGCTAATAAAGATCGTACCCTTGCGCGGGATATGGGACATCGCCGCATCCTGGGATTTGTAGAAGGCCTTCCCGAAATCTTTATCGATCCCCATCACCTCACCGGTGGATTTCATTTCCGGGGAAAGAATGATGTCCACTCCCGGGAACTTCACAAAAGGGAAGACGGACTCCTTCACCGCCACGTGTTTCGGCACGATCTCTTCGGTAAATTTCAGATCTTTCAGTGTTTTTCCCAACATGAGCTGCGCGGCAAGCTTGGCGAGCGGCACCCCGATCGTTTTGCTCACGAACGGAACTGTCCGCGAAGCGCGGGGATTCACCTCCAAGCAATAAACCTGCCCTTTCTGGATCGCGTATTGAACGTTCATCAGCCCGATCACGCCGAGCTCCTTGGCGATCTGTTTGGTTTTCCGGACGATCTCTTCCACGATCTCGCGGGAAATGGAGAACGGCGGAATGACAGACGCGCTGTCGCCGGAGTGGATGCCGGCCTCCTCAATGTGTTCCATAACCGAGCCGACGACCGCGGTCTTCCCGTCTGAAATAAGGTCCACATCGATCTCGGTCGCGTCTTCGAGGAATTTATCGATCAGCACGGGCTGGTGGTCCTCGCTGGCTTCGACCGCCTGTTTCATATATTTTTTAAGGGAGGTCTGGTCATACACGATCTCCATTGCTCGCCCGCCCAGCACGTAAGACGGACGGATGATGACAGGGTACCCGATCTCTTTTGCGATCTGATGAGCTCCGTCAATGCTCGTCGCGATCCCATTGGCGGGCTGGCGCAGGCCTATTTTTTTCAGAAGTTTTTTGAACCGGTCGCGATCTTCAGCGCGGTCGATCGCGTCGACGGAGGTCCCGAGGATCTTCACGCCGTTCGCCTTGAGCGCCTTAGCAAGATTAAGCGGCGTCTGTCCGCCGAGCTGCAGGATCACGCCCAAGGGTTTTTCATTTTCATAGATATTAAGGACATCTTCCAACGTGAGCGGCTCGAAGAAAAGTTTGTCGGAGGTATCATAATCCGTACTCACGGTCTCGGGGTTGGAGTTGACCATGATCGTTTCATAACCCATTTTCCTAAGTGCCAGCACGGCGTGAACGCAGCAGTAATCAAATTCGATCCCCTGTCCGATGCGGTTCGGTCCGCCCCCGAGGATCATGACCTTCTTTTTCCGGCTGGGATTCGCTTCGTCCTCGTCCTCATAAGTTGAATAGAAGTAGGGCGTGTAGGCCTTGAATTCTGCGGCACAGGTATCCACCAGCTTATAGACCGGCTTGATGCCGAGGCTTTTACGTTTTTTACGCACATCCTTTTCCTGAAGCCCCCAGTAGAACGCCAACTGCCGGTCGGAGAATCCATATTGCTTGGCCCGACGCACGAGTATTTCCTGCCGTTTCGGCTTTCCGTACGCCGCAAGCAATTCCCGTTCAAGATCAATGATCTGCCTCATCTGTGCCAAAAACCACAGATCGATTCCTGTTTTTTTATAGATCTCTTCGGTGGTATATCCGGCCAGACAAGCGTACTTCAGATAAAAAATCCTGTCTTCGCGCGGGACCTTCGTGCAAGCAAAGATCTTCTCACGAAGTTCTTTGTCGTTGGGAACGGTCTTGATGAACTGAAGATATTCTTCGCGCGTTTTGAGCGTCAGATCAAAGATCTTGTCCTTGCCGTCGCCTCCGAACCCGAAGCGCTTCGTCTCGAGCGAGCGCAAGCCTTTTTGGAACGCTTCCTTGAAAGTGCGCCCGATGGACATGATCTCACCCACGGATTTCATCTGGGTCGTCAAACGGTCATCCACACCCTCGAATTTTTCAAAGGCAAAGCGCGGGATCTTGACCACGCAATAGTCGATCGAAGGCTCGAACGAAGCCGGCGTGTACTTGGTGATATCGTTGGGGATCTCGTCCAGCGTGAGCCCGACGGCAAGCTTGGCCGCGAATTTTGCGATCGGAAATCCTGTGGCCTTGGAAGCAAGCGCTGACGAACGGGACACGCGTGGGTTCATCTCAATAATGACCATACGGCCCGTTTTAGGATCGACCGCGAACTGAACATTGGAGCCTCCGGTCTCGATCCCGATCTCGGACATGACTTTGCGGGCGGCATCGCGCATCCGTTGATATTCACGGTCCGTCAAGGTCTGCGCCGGAGCCACGGTGATGGAATCGCCGGTATGTACTCCCATGGGATCAAGATTTTCGATCGAACAAATGACCACGAAATTATCGTTCTTGTCACGCATCACTTCCAGCTCATACTCTTTCCATCCAACGATCGATTCCTCGATCAGGACTTCATGAACGCGACTGTAATCAAGCCCCGTGCGCGCCGTGGTCCGGAGTTCTTCCAGATTGCGGCAAACGCCGCTCCCCGAACCGCCGAGCGTGAAACTCGCCCGTACGATCACCGGATAACCGATCCTCTCGGCAACCTTTTCGGCTTCTTCCAGGGAATACGCGAAGTCGCTTTTGGGAAGGTCCAGGCCGATCCTTTGCATCGCACGCTTAAACTCCTCGCGATTTTCAGCTTTTTTGATCGCCTCGTATTTCGCGCCGATCATCTCGACATTGTGGCGTTCGAACACTCCCATTTCATAAGCCTCGACCGCAAGATTCAATCCCGTTTGTCCTCCCATGGTCGGCAGAACCGCGTCGGGCTTCTCTTTGGCGATGACCTTCTCGAGAAATTCCACCGTGAGCGGCTCGATGTAGGTTGCGTCCGCAAGTTCGGGATCGGTCATGATGGTCGCGGGATTCGAATTGATCAGCGTGACCTTGTAACCCTCCTCTTTCAAGGCCTTCACAGCCTGCGCACCCGAATAATCGAACTCGCAGGCCTGGCCGATGATGATGGGCCCGGACCCAATGATGAGGATCTTTTTAATGTCAGTTCTTTTGGGCATTGAATTGATTCTTTTCTATGAGATCATAAAAACGAGTAAAGAGATAGTCGCTGTCGTGCGGGCCCGGAGCATTCTCGGGATGATACTGCACGCTGAAAAGCGGGTATTTCCTGTGCTGCAATCCTTCCAGCGTCTTGTCATTCAAATTGATATGGGTGATTTCGATCTCTCCTTTGGAAAGCGTGTCGATATTCACCACGAAGTTATGGTTCTGAGAGGTGATCTCGATCTTCCGGGTCCTGAGGTCCATGACCGGCTGATTACAGCCATGATGCCCGAACTTGAGTTTTGAGGTCTTCCCGCCGAGCGCCTGTCCGATCATTTGATGCCCGAGGCAGATCCCGAACATAGGCCGTTTGCCTATCAGTTTGCGGACCGTTTCGACTAAATACTTTACCGCGGAAGGATCGCCGGGGCCATTCGAGAGGAAAACGCCATCCGGCTGATAGCTTAGGATCTCTTGGGCCGTTGCGGTCGCGGGAACGACCTGAACATAGAAACCGTGCTGGTTAAGTTTCCGGAGAATATTCCATTTGGTTCCGCTGTCCACGGCTACGATCTTGAATTTCTTTTTCTTTTGGTCACCCCATGCGAATTCTACGGGCATGACCGCCTCGAACACATAGGGTTTTTGGCACATCACTTCTTTGACAAGATCAACACCTTCGATGCCGGGAGATCTTTTGGCCTTCTGGATAAGTTTTTTCGGATCGAGTTCTTGGGTTGAAATCACCGCCTTCTTTGCTCCCACGGCCCTGAGGTGTTTCACGAGCTTGCGGGTATCGATCCCCTGGATCCCGAGAATATTGTATTGCTTGAGATATTGATCCAGCGTCATCTCAGAGCGGTAATTACTCACTACCGGGCTCAGTTCCTTGACGATAAACCCTTCAACCCAGGGCCTTGAAGATTCCGCGTCCGCGGCATTGATACCGTAATTGCCGATATGGGGATAGGTCATGCAGACCATCTGACCTTTATAGGAGGGATCGGTCAGGATCTCCTGATAGCCTGTAAGTCCTGTATTGAAAACAACTTCCCCAAAAGTTTCACCCTCGGCGCCAAAACCTTCGCCTTCGAACCACACACCATCCTCGAGCGCTAGTATCGCTTTTTTCATGGTTTTCTCTGGGGTAAGTGAATCAGTGGGCTTCCGTACTGTCCCGATCTTTCCGTTCACTTCAAGAGCCGATCGGGTCCGTCCTGACTATCCGTTGATCCTTTAGCCAGAACCGGTCAGAATGCCTTCATTTTGGCGCATAGAATACTTCAGGTTTGGACAACTGTCCAGCAGCGGATAATCGAAAAATCTGAGGCCTCTTGGCCCCTCCGTCCAGAAAAAATCCCGGCCCCGTCCCAATCAACCCTTGTATTTTAAAGATGATTGGGACAGTCCTAACTTCATCATTAATTTTCTAGATTAATGACAGTCAGGGCGAGAAGGTTCACTTCTCGTCATCACCAGGGGAGGCGATCTGGGGCCGGGTTGAGACTTGTCCCGTTTTCGGAGAGCAGATAACCAACAAATACCTGCCCCCCGAAACGTCGGTTAAGCCTAACTTTCTTAGCCGAACAGATAGATCAGCTGACCGCCAAGCGTGTTTTGATTGCGGCGGTCGGTGTTGAACACTCCGGTACCCGCATGATCAATCCGGTATTCGCCGCGTGCGATCATGTTCTCATATGGTTTGTATTCAAGCGTAAGCGTGTTCGCAAGATCTCTCGGCGTTCCGCTTAAACCGGTCGCACTGTTCGTCCAATTACGATACCGTTGGGCGTCATCGAACCATTCCGCGCGATAGGCCACGGCCCACTTGTCCGTAAGTTTATACTTGGCATAGGCCGCAAGGTCATACCAGGTAGCACGGTGGTCCAGGTAACCGTCCGAATTGAGCTGGAAGCGATTCTGATTGCCATAATCGAACTCCCCGGTAAGCGACAGTTTGCTGGTCACATCCCAACTGGCCACGTTCGTGATGAGAAAACGTTTACGGCCGTTGGGGCCATCGACCTGTGCCGCGTTTGTCAGCTCAGGCCCGAAATAGGTGGCCGTAGTCCATTTGGTGTTCTTGAACGGACTGAAGCTGACCGCATTTTCCAAGGTTTTGTAAGTGTTGCCGTCGATGTCGTTGTCCCAGCCGTTATTGATGCCGTTATAGACAGTCAGAAACCCGTCGAACAAACTATAAGTCGCCCGAAGCCCCGTATGCGTGAACGGGATCGCGTAACCGAAACTCACCGAGCGCGAGATGTTCCAGTTATTGTAGCCCTCGATCACCTCGTTGCCCGCAAGCGTGGTCAAACGTCCGACCTTAACATCTACCGCATGTGGAAGGATGTTATTACCGGCCCAGAAGGTCAAAGGCATGACGAGCTGGACATAGGCCTGTTCGAAAGCAAAAGACGACGACCCGCTGCTCCCGCCGTTCGCGACCCCCAAGTTGTCCGTTTGAAAGTTGTTGAAGAAGTAACGCGTGTCGCTTCCCATCATCATATCGATCCGGAAACCGGCCCCGCCTTCGGGATTGGCCAATTTTTCCAACCAGATCTTGGCCCCGGGCACCGAGAAAGTATCCTTGGACTTGTCCGAGAGGGAACGTCCGATGTTCGTGCCCTTCCCCGCGTCCAGATTGCCGGTGTATTGCGTTTCCACGTAGCCACCCATATGGATGTCGCTCAGAGCGGTCTTGAGCGTGTTGTCTGTCCCTGGTGCCGGCGGAATATAGGTTGTCTGAGCTCCCGGCGCCGGTTTTTCCATGGTCATCATCTTGCTGTCCATGGCCTCGAGCTTGCGGCTCAGGGCATCGATCTGCGCCTTGAGCGCCGCAACCTCCCCTTCCTCCGCGAAGCCGACTCCCGGGAAAAGGCACATCCCTATCAAAAAAACCCCTAAAAACCCCCGTAGCATTTTTTCCATAACTTCCTCCTCCGTTGTTTTATTTAAACCGCTCTTTAGAACTTCAGACCGTAATGTTTCAAACGGTACCCCAACATCCGCTCCGTAATCCCCAGGATCTCAGAGGCCACGCGCTGATTCCCCCCGGAACGTGTCATGGCCTCCTCGATCATCTGTTTTTCAAGATCGTGGACCGCTTGCGGAAGCTTTCCTTTTCTCGAAAGCCCCGTGTGATCCACTCTAAAACTACCGATCTGATCCGAACCCTGGATTTCCATGAGACACCTCATTTCAAAACTACTAACCGATGGCCGCAACGCCGGTCTCGCCGGTCCGGATGCGAATACATTGAGCGAGTTCGGTCACAAAGATCTTTCCATCGCCAATCTTGCCGCTCTTGGCTCCCTTGACGATCGCTTTGACGGTCGGCTCGACGAAGTTGTCGTTGACCGCGATATCAAGGCGCACCTTTTTCAAGAGATTGATCTTGTGCTTCACGCCGCGGTAAGTCTCTTCATAACCCGCTTGCTGACCACATCCCAAGGCGTTGGAGACGCTCATCTTGTAGATCTCCGCTTTCTGAAGCGCCTCTTTGACCGCCGGTAACCGGTACGGTTGAATGTATGCTGTAATAAGTTTCATGATCTTATTCTCCTTTCGAGGTCATTATTCTGTTGTGAAAATCTGGAAACCGGCATAGCCTTCCATCCCGTGCTCATCGATATCAAGACCTTTCAGCTGCTCTTCATCGCTGACACGCAATCCGGTGGTGGCCTTGCAGATCGTAAAACAGATCACACAGGTGACCGCCGTCCAGACCGCGACCGAAGCAACACCCGTCAACTGGACCAGAAAAAGATGCCATCCCCCACCGAAAAAAAGACCGTCTCCGTGCGAAAGACCCGCCGCGCCGCCAAAAGACTTTTCGGCAAAAAGCCCGACCGCAAGGGTCCCGAACATGCCGTTGACCATATGGACCGAGACCGCGCCCACCGGGTCATCGATCTTTAAGACCCGTTCAATGAAGACCACCGAAAAGACCACGAGAACGCCTGCGATCAAACCGATCACAATCGCGCTCAGGGGAGAAACGGACGCGCAGGGTGCCGTGATCGCAACAAGTCCGGCAAGCGCGCCATTCAAGGTCATCGAGGTATCGGGCTTGCCGAAAAGTTTCCAGATCGTGAACATGGCTGAAACCGCTCCAGCGGCAGCCGCCAGATTCGTCGTGACAGCGATCGTCGCAATGCTCAAATTCACTCCGGAAGTCGTGCTACCGGGGTTGAAACCGAACCAGCCGAACCAAAGAATGAACACGCCGAGCGCCGCAAGCGGCATATTGTGACCAGCAATGATATTTGAGCTTCCGTCGAGATTGTATTTTCCGACACGAGGGCCCACCATGATCGCGCCAATCAGAGCGGCCATACCGCCGATGCTATGCACGACCGTGGAGCCGGCAAAATCCACCATGCCAAGTTTCGAGAGCCACCCACCTCCCCATATCCAGTGCCCCGCGACCGGGTAGATGACCGCGCTGATAAAAACCGTGTAGACGAGATACGCATTGAATTTTGTGCGCTCAGCCATGGCCCCCGAAACGATGGTGGCCGCCGTTGCCGCGAAAACAACCTGGAAAAGCCAGTAGGCATATTGCCACAGCCCGTCCCCTGAGGAGGGATTCGCCGCCGAAAGGAAAAATCCGCTCGTCCCGAAAAGACCCATTTTGTCCGCCCCGAACATAATGGCGTATCCAAACGCCCAGAAAACGAGGGAACCCAGACAAAAGTCGAGCAGGTTCTTCATCAAAATATTGCAGGTGTTCTTGGCGCGTGTCAGCCCGGTCTCAACCATCGCAAAACCGGCTTGCATAAAGAACACCAAAAAAGCCGCGATCAACGTCCAAATGGTGTTGATCGCCGTAACATTGGAAGCCACAGTGGCATCCGCCGCAAACGCCGCTTTCTGCCAGAAATATCCGAGTGTTAACAATGCGCCCAGGATCAAAAACGTTCTTCCGAAGAACTTTTTTACGAACATGATCTCCTCCTTTATATAGTTAATGGGACCTGCAAGGATAATGCACATACCGTGCCAACACACTTTTTTACTCTACACTTTTTCGAAAGGACCCGTTCCCTTCCCAGGGAACCGACATTTTTGTCTTTAAAACATCATTTTTGTAATACCCTCTCCTCTCCCTTGAGGATCACAGTGTCCAAGAAGATCCCGAGAAGGTGAGCAACGCTAAAATGGCGGTGGGGGGTATTGATTTTTTTGAAAAAGAGTGTATAGTCCCACGTTTATATGCCGAATCCGCGAGCCGCGGAACGGGGGACCCAAGAACCATAAGGGGCGAATTACCAGCCTGAAATCAGGAGGTAAGAGGTCAGATCCTCGACCTTAGCCCGTCAGCTAACCCCGTAGGCGAAGGAGAGGAGTTTCACCATGAAGTGTTTTTTTCGCCCCGTTCTTTTCGTTCCATCCCCCGCCTCGCGGCTTCCATTCCAGGGAAGGTGTGATCATGCCTAATATCCCCGAACGGAAGAAAACTGCCCGAAACGTCATCCTGGTTACGACCGCCATGCTGAGCTTTATCAGTTTCTGGCGGGCCTCAGCGATCGTACTCTGCGACCTTGCGTCCACCTCCTATTACATCGGCGGGATCGCGGAACAAGCCATCGGAAAAGCCGCGCCCTGGTTCATTCTGGGCGTGATGCTTTTTTCCTACGCGGTACGCGCCGTTTATATCGAATCCTGCAGCATGTTCGTGCGCGGCGGCGTTTACCGGGTCGTCAAAGAGGCCATGGGCGGCACTCTCGCTAAACTTTCGGTTTCCGCTTTGATCTTTGATTATGTACTGACGGGCCCTATCAGCGCCGTCTGCGCCGGACAGTACCTGGCGGGACTTCTCAACACGCTCATGCCCCATTTCGAGATCCCGCTCCACGTCCCCTCAGGGATCTTTTCGATCTGCTTCGCAATCGGTGTCACCCTCTATTTCTGGTGGCAGAACATCAAAGGCGTCCCAGAGTCCAGCGGCAAAGCCCTGAAGATCATGGCGGTCACAACCGTTATGGCCGTGATCATGATCGCCTGGAGTGTCCTGACCCTGACGATCAAAGGCTTTCACCTTCCGCCTTTTGCGCCGGTTTTCAACCAGGAATCCCTGGGATGGCTTCATGGCTTCAGCGGAAAGATTGCCCCCCTCGGCTTGATCGGGATCACGATCGCATTCGGTCACTCGCTTCTCGCCATGAGCGGCGAAGAATCGCTGGCGCAGGTCTACCGTGAGATGGAAGCGCCCAAGCTCAAAAATCTGAAAAGGACCGGGCTCATCATCTTCCTCTACAGCATGTTGCTCACTTCTTTGGTCAGCTTTTTCGCGGTCATGATCATTCCGGATGCCATCCGGACTTCGCAGTATTCGAACAACTTGATCGGCGGCTTGACGATGTACCTGGTCGGACCGGAACCCGTGAAAATATTGTTCCAGGCTTTTGTGGTCTTTGTCGGCGCACTGATCCTTTCGGGCGCCGTGAACACCGCGATCGTCGGCTCGAACGGCGTTCTAAACCGCCTGGGAGAAGACGGGATCCTGCCTGAAATGCTTCGCCGTCCTCACCCGCGTTTTGGCACATCCCACCGGATGATCAACCTGATCGTGACCCTGCAGATCTTCACGATACTCCTCTGTCGCGGCGATGTTTACGTACTCGGCGAGGCTTACGCGTTCGGCGTCATTTGGAGCTTTGTCTTCAAATCCCTGGCGGTCCTTGTCCTGCGATATAAGGACAAAACTCCTCGTGAATGGAAAGTGCCCGGGAACATCAGGCTTTTCGGACTTGAGATCCCCATGGGGCTCGTAGCTATCTTTTTTGTTCTTTTCGCAACGGCCTGCCTCAATCTCCTGACCAAGAGAGTCGCCACGATCTCAGGGTCTCTTTTTACATTGGCCTTTTTTATCGTTTTTCTGATCTCCGAAAAGATCAATCATCGTTCGCACCCTGAGCTTCATCAAAAAAAAGACGCGAACGGATCCCACCAGCATATCGACCACGTGAACCTGAGCGAGATGGAACTCCTGACTCCCGAGGCGTGCCATTGTTCGAAGCCAAACCGGGTCGTCGTTGCCGTGAGATCGCCGCACAATCTGACCCATCTGGAACGCGTTCTGACGGAGGCCGATCCCGACACGACGGACGTGATCGCCCTGACTTCTAAAGTCGCGAAAGGGCTTCAATTGGAAGGAGATTTTGAAAAACCCTACCCGCAGGAAGAAGAAATCTTTACCCGGGTCATTTCCGTCGCGGAAAAGGTCGGCCACCCGGTCATCCTGCTTTCAGTCCCCACGAATGATGCTTACTATGTGATGGCGCGTGTCGCATTTGACCTGAAGGCACAGCAACTGGTGCTGGGAAAGTCCCAAAGGTTCTCTCCAGAAGTTCAGATGGAAGAGATCGCGGTCGCCTGGGGCTCCGTAACTCCTGCGGATGAAATGCGCCCCCTGCGGATCAGGATCCTTTGGGACGGCCGGGAATACAAGGAAGACCTTTGAACGGACACTTCTCCGATCTGAAAACCATAAAGTGCCTCCATTAAAAGCTTGCTCGGAAATCACCCGATCGCGACGCTGCCGATCTCGCCCGTGCGGATGCGAAAGCATTCTTTAAGATCAAGCACAAAAATCTTTCCGTCCCCGATATGATTGGTCCGTGCGCCCTGGATGATCGCGTCTACGGTCGGCTTTACGAATTCGTCATTGACCGCGATCTCGAGTTTTATTTTCTTCAGAAGCCGGCCGTTTTCCTTGTGACCCCGGTAAACCTCCGAAATCCCCTTCTGACGTCCGCGACCCAGAACACTTGTGACCGTGACAAGATGGATCTCTTTCTCTTCAAGCACCCGAAGCACTTCGTCCAACCGGTCCGGCTGGATCACTGCAATGATATATTTCATGGTATGTCTCCTTTTAATCCAACATAGTGTAGCCGGACTCGCGATGCTGCGTGAGATCCAGCCCGATGCGTTCTTCGTCCTCAGAAACACGCAGACCCACGAGAGCGTCCACGATCTTCAGGAGAACAAAAGAGATGATGAATGAATAGACCACGGTGACGACCACGGCCTTCAGCTGCACCAGAAAAAGTCCCGGGTTCCCATAAAAGAAACCGTTATTCCCGGCCGGATTGACGGCTTTCGTGGCCCAAAGACCCGTGGCCAAAGCTCCCCAGATCCCGCCGATGCCGTGCACACCAAAAGCATCCAACGAATCATCGTAACCGAACTTGGTTTTAACCACGGCCACAAAGAAATAGCAGATCACGGAAACTCCAATGCCAATCCAGATAGCGTCCACGGGACCAACAAATCCCGCGGCCGGCGTAATGGCAACGAGGCCGGCGACGGCGCCCGTGATCATCCCGAGCATGGTAGGCTTGGAACTGATCTTCCATTCCAACAAGGACCAGGTCAGACCCGCGGCGGCGGCAGCAATATGCGTTACCATGAGAGCGCTCGCGGCAAGGCCGTTCGCGCTCAGGGCACTTCCCCCGTTAAATCCGAACCAGCCGAACCAAAGAAGCCCGGCACCTAGAACCGCAAAAGGCAGGTTGTGGGGAGGCGACATGTGGCTGGGATAGCCTTTCCTTTTGCCGAGCACGAGCGCGCAAACTAGAGCCGCAACGCCGGCATTAATATGCACCACGGTACCGCCGGCAAAATCAAGAGCCCCCATGTTCCTGAGGAAACCGCCCACGCCCCACACCCAATGGCAAACGGGATCATAAACGAACGTGGCCCAAAGAAGAGAAAAAACGCAGAATGCGGAAAATTTCATGCGTTCTGCGAAGGCCCCGAGGATCAAACCCGGCGTGATAATCGCAAACATCGCTTGATAGATCATGAAGGCCTGATGCGGAATGGTGGCAGAATAATCCGTAAAGGGTGTCATACCGACACTGTGAAGACCCGCCCAGCTCAAGCTTCCGATGATCCCCTTAATGTCCGGACCAAATGAAAGGCTGTAGCCGAAAAACACCCATTGAAGCGTGACGATACACATCAGCATAAAACATTGCATCAGGACCGAAAGCATGTTTTTCTTGCGGACCAACCCACCATAGAAAAAAGCAAGCCCCGGTGTCATCAAGAATACAAACGCCGCAGACAGCAGCACCCAAGCTGTGTCCCCGGTATTTATGACCGGGAGAACCGCATCTGCCGCCAGCGCCAGTTTCGAAACCCCCATGAGGATCATGAATCCGGTCACCCCCAAAAACCACCTTCGCATTTTTTTCATCTTTCACTCCTCTCTTTCAAAAGTTGAGCCCAACATCCACGAATTTGTTGCACATTTTTGTATTTTCTATCCGAATATAACGCCTGTATTCGTACCCCACTCTAGGGATGCAAGAGGCGTGCCAATCTTGGGCAGAGACGAAAATCAAATGAAGAATTTTTTCAGGATATGAAAAAGCGGATTTTTGCAAAACAAAAAGACCTTCCGTTAGGAAGGTCTTTTTATCCTGCATAATAGCAAGACACCGGGGACAAGCCGAAAATAAGAGCCTGTCCCCTGCGGAATTTTTTACAGCTTAAAAAGCATTTCTGCGTACGTTGGCACCGGCCAAAGTTCTGTGGGAGTCACGCCTTCAAGCGCATCAATGTCCTTGCGGAGAGCGTTCATCGCCACAACCACTTTGTCCCGGAATGCCTCGGCGCGCTTAGCCACGTCAGCCACGTGATGCGCCTTTTCAATCGCGGTTTCAAGCGCCGCGACTTTTTCTGAAGCCCCCGACAAAAGAGCGCTCACGATCGCAAGTAATTCCTTCTGGGTTGCAGCCGGTGCTGAAACGGATTTTAGAGCACCGATGGCCCCAGCAAGCTCGGCAGCGAACTTCATTCCTGCGGGAATGAAGAGGCGCTTGACCATCTGGGCGGACGCCTGCGCCTCGATATTCACGTGCTTCACATACGCTTCAAGGTAGATCTCATTACGGGAATGCAGCTCCTTCGGAGAAAGCACCTGATACTTGTCAAAGAGCTTTTCCGCCTGGGGCGTCGCCATGGTCGCCAATGCGTCAATGCCTGTTTTGATGTTCGGAAGGCCCCGTTTCTTGGCCTCAGCAACCCACTCGTCCGAATAATTGTTCCCGTTAAAAATAACGCGCCCGTGTTTTTTCATTGAGTCACGAACGATCGCTGTCGCTTCTTTGTTGAGACCGCCCTTACCGGCTTTCTCGAGACGTGTTGCGATCTCGTCTAGCGCTTCCGCGACAATGGTATTGATCACAATATTGGGACCCGAGATGGAGGCTGAAGAGCCGACCATGCGGAACTCGAACTTGTTCCCTGTGAACGCAAAGGGTGAAGTGCGATTACGATCGGTATTATCCTTGGGCAATGGCGGCAAAGCATCGACTCCGATATGAAGGAAGTTCTGGCCCCGGGACTCGACTTTCTTGCCCTTGGCGATACCTTCCAGAATACTCGTCAGCTCCTCCCCCATAAAAACCGAGATAATGGCCGGAGGGGCTTCATTTGCGCCGAGACGAAGATCGTTCCCCGGATTGCCGCAGCTTGCCCGGAGTTTATCCGCATGACGATCCACGGCCATGAGAAGGGCGCTCACAAAGATCAGGAACTGCTCGTTCTCGGAGGGTGTTTTCCCCGGTTCCAGGAGATTTTGTCCGTCATCGGTCGAAAGGGACCAGTTATTGTGCTTGCCCGAGCCATTCACACCTGCGAACGGTTTTTCATGGAGAAGGCACACAAGATCATGACGAAGCGCCACTTTCTGCATGGTCTCCATGACAAGCTGGTTGTGGTCCGCCGCGATATTGGTCGTGGAGAAAATCGGCGCCATTTCGTATTGAGCGGGCGCAACCTCATTATGCTTGGTCTTTGAAGAGATCCCCATCTTCCAAAGCTCAATGTCCAGGTCCTTCATGAACGAGGAAATCCGGTCTTTGATCGCACCGAAATACTGGTCTTCAAGTTCCTGTCCTTTCGGTGACGGAGCTCCGAAAAGCGTTCTTCCGGAAACGATCAGGTCGAGGCGTTTTTCGTAGAAGGTTTTATCGATCAGGAAATATTCCTGCTCGGGACCGACCGTCGAGGTCACACGTCTGGCGGTCTTGTTGCCAAGGGCCTTAAGCACGCGGATCGCCTGTTTAGAAACCGCTTCCATGGAGCGGAGCAACGGCGTCTTTTTGTCAAGCGCCTCGCTCGTGTAGGAGCAAAAGGCTGTCGGAATGGCAAGGGTCACATTTCCCGAAGCGTCCTCTTTGAGAAATGCGGGAGAGGTGCAATCCCACGCTGTGTAACCACGCGCTTCGAATGTGGAACGAAGACCGCCGCTCGGGAACGATGACGCGTCCGGCTCACCTTGAGCCAACTGTTTTCCGGAGAACTCCATGATCACGCTGCCGTCATCGGTCGGTGAAATAAAAGAATCATGTTTTTCTGCGGTACGACCCGTGAGCGGCTGAAACCAATGCGTGTAATGCGTCGCACCTTTTTCGATGGCCCAATCTTTCATCGCGTTTGCAACGACGTTAGCTACCTCAGGAGAAAGCGGAAGTCCCAGCTGGATCGTCTTTTTGAGCGCCTTGTAGGTCTCCTTCGGAAGGCGTTCCTTCATGGTGCGATCATTAAAAACATTGCTCCCAAAGAGCTTTGGCACATCTACCTTTTCGCAGCCGCAAGCATTATCTCCACACATAGCACCCTCCTTTTTGATTGAATGTCCTTTCATACCATTTCTGCCAAAAAAAACATAAAAACCCCTACCACCAGATAGCAATTTCCATGCCAAGTTCTTTACTATTTCCCCTGAGAAATTCCTCTCATCTGGCGTATCCAGATACAAAATTGTCTCGAAAAGCTTGCTTCCTACAATTTTGTAGATATTTCTATTTCAGGTCAAGATTCCCATTAATTAAATGCAATCGGAGCCAGTCCTGCCATCCTTTGAATTTTTAACGAGGGCAGGACAAACCGTAGCTTTTGATCTTATATCCGAGAATGCGCTCTGTAATACCCAGAGCCTTGGCCGCCTTACGCTGATTCCCGCCGTTGGAACGGAGGGCCTCCTGAATCAACCCTTTTTCGAGTGCCCCGACAGCATCCCCAAGAGAAGCATTCGTTCCCGCTACGGCATCCGGAATTCCAGAGGACTGCGACATCGCGATAGGATGTCCTTTCCTTACTGGGATCGGAAAAAGATCGGCTTCCAGCGTATCCGACTTGCAAAGGATCACAGCCCGCTCAACAGCGTTCTCAAGTTCGCGGATATTACCGGGCCAGGAATAGCTCATCAAATGCTCCATGGCCTCGTCAGAGATATACTTGGTTTTTTTACCGTTTTCAAGGCTCGCTTTTTTTAAAAAATGCACGACAAGGAGCGGAATATCCTCCCGTCTTTCCCGTAAAGAAGGCAAAAGAATCGGCACCACATTCAGCCGATAATAAAGATCTTCCCGGAACTGCTTCTCCTGGATTGCTTTCTCAAGATCGCGATTCGTCGCCGCAATGACACGCACATCAACGCGGATCGTTTGGGTTCCCCCTACGCGTTCAAATTCTTTCTCTTGGAGCGCACGCAAAAGTTTAACTTGCATCGAGGCCGAAATATCCCCGATCTCGTCAAGGAACAATGTCCCATTGTCCGCCATCTCAAAACGTCCCAGCTTCTTTGCGACTGCCCCGGTAAAAGCGCCTTTTTCGTATCCGAAAAGTTCGCTCTCAAGGAGCGTCTCCGGCAATGCCGCGCAGGATACTTTCACGAACGGGCCTTTGGCGCGATGGCTTCCGTAATGGATCGCATGCGCCACCAGTTCTTTCCCAGTCCCCGTTTCGCCGCGAAGAAGCACGGTCGAACGCGTCCGGCTCACCATATCGATCGCCTCATAAACTTCTTCCATGCGCTTGCTCTTTCCAATGATGTTGGCAGGATGGAATTTTCTGGCAAGCTCGCGTTTCAATTCCACGTTCTCGAATTGAAGCTTTGCTTTTTCTTTCTCGCGCATACGGTAATTCGCAACGGTTTGTGCGAGAATGGAACTGATGATGGTGAGAAGTCTCAGGTCTTCGTCGAGTGAAATATCTCCCTCAAAAAGACGGTCCACGCTTAGCGCGCCGATGGTCTCCTGATCGATCTTGATGGGAACACAGATAAAAGCGATACGATTGCGTCGAAAATCTTTTCTCGCACCGGTGCGGTTAAGAAAAAGCGGCTCTTCCCCGATATTCGGCACCGCGATTGGTTCTCCTGCCGCCACAACCTTTCCGGTGATCCCTTCGCCTACTTTATAGCTGCCTTTCTTTTTGGCTTGATCGTCCAGGCCATGGGCAATCTCGATCGTAAGATTTTCGCCTTCAGCGTCCAGAAGCGTCAAGGTCCCGCGATGCATGCCCATTTTCTCATGGAGCACATCCAGTGCTTTTCTCATCCGTTCTTCGATCGGGATCGGCGCCGTCATGTGCCGGGTAATCTCATAGAGCACGCTGAGTTCCTGGATCTCATGCCGAAGTTCGCCGGAGGGTTTTGTCTTTTCGCCACTCATGTTTTCAGGACCTCCCATTGACACCGTAAAGAACGATGCCCGCGCGATTGGCTTTTTCCACGAAAATGTCTTTACCGATGAAGAGGGTCTTGTGCGCTTCGAAGGCGAACGCCTCGGCCTGGGCTTCGATCAATCCCTCCAAGGTCTTCAAGCCCACCGCCGGCACGTCGAAACGCATGTCCTGGTTAGGCTTTGCGATCTTCACCACAATGATCTTGCCGCGCCCGAGCGCCCCGCCGCGACGTATCGCCTCGTCCGTTCCCTCGATCGCTTCGACCGCAAGCACCGTTTTTTTCTTCACAACCACCGTCTGCCCGATGTCCGCGCCTGAGATCTTCCGCGCCATTTCAAGGCCAAAATGAATATTGTCCATGACGGACTTGGAGGGTTTCTTTTTCCCGAGAAGGCCCGGTCCCGGCATCCTATCCTTGAGAAAACAGGTCGAATCCTGGAGCACGATGCCTTTTTTAAAGAGATAATCCGCGATACCCCCGAGGAGAGAGTCGTCTTTGTGGTCTTTTAGCTTCACCAAGACCGCCATCATATCAAGATCGAACCGCACATTCTCTTTAAAAAAACGCACCTTCTCGATCTTGCCGGCCATGATGGCCTCGTGAGCGCCCTCATCCTTCAGAAATTTCGAGAGTTTTTTGAGCTCGCCCACTTTCACCCAGGTAAAAGCGTCCGAGAGCTTTTCCAAGGCGGGCTCCGCTTCCTGCTCGATAGCGCAGGTCACGACCCGGCACCCCGCCCTCTTGGCCTCTTCGGCCACCAGGATCGGAAAACGTCCGTTTCCCGCGATAATGCCCATAGTTTTCATAAAGGTCTCTGATTGGAGTGCGAAAAAATTATCCGCAAATGCCCCGTTCGGACTTTTCCAGAAAATCAATGATCGTTTGGATGGAAGGACTCGGGGGGATATCTTGCTGGATCTGCTTGATGACGTTCTTTAAGATAAGACCCGACTTGAAGATGATCTTGAAGGCTTTTTTGATGGCAGACTTTTCTTCCTGGGAAAACCCCGCGCGGTCTAATCCCACGGCATTGATCCCGAAAGCATGCGCCGGATGACCATCGACCATCATAAAGGGCGGGATATCCTGCACAACCTTGGAGCAGCCCCCCGTGATCGACAATTTCCCGATCCGGACGAACTGATGGACCGCCGAAAGTCCCCCGAGGATCGCTCCGTCCTCCACGATGACGTGGCCTGCAAGCGTCGCGTTATTGGCGAGCGTCGCGCCGTTATGGATGATGCAATCATGCGCCACATGCGCGTAGGCCATCAGAAGATTGTCGTTCCCGATTACGGTCTCGGTGCCGTTCAGGGTCCCTGGATTAAGGGTCGCGTATTCGCGGATCGTGTTGCGGTCGCCGATCTTGAGGTAGCTTACGCCGCCATCGGCTTTTTTGTCCTGTGTCAGGCTTCCCACTACCGCGCCGGTAAAGATCTCATTGTCTTCTCCGATCGTGGTGCGCCCTTCGATCGTCACGCGCGGCCCGACCTTCGTACGCGCTCCGATCTTCACGGTCCCTGCGATAATGACCCAAGGCCCGATCTCAACCCCTTCGCCAAGGACGGCGTCCGGATGGACGATCGCCGTCGGATGGATCTTCACGCATCCACCACCGCGAACTTCACATCCGCTTCGCATACAAGTTTGTCCCCCACGTAGGCTTTGCCGGAGCATTGACCGAACTTGGAGCGTTTCTTCAGGACCTCGACCTCCATCCGGAGCGTATCTCCCGGAAGAACCGGACTGCGCCATTTGACGGCATCGACGCTCATGAAGTAAGCGATCTTGCCGCGGTTCTCTGCCTCGCCCAGCATGATCACGCCGCCGACCTGCGCCATGGCTTCCACGATCAGCACCCCGGGCATCACGGGATGTCCCGGAAAATGCCCTTGGAAAAAATAATCGTTCATGGTGACCTGTTTGAAACCCGTTGCGCGCATCCCCGGTTCGAAATTCTCGATCCGGTCCACGAAAAGAAACGGGTATCGATGCGGAATGATCTTCTGGATCTCTTCCACGGTCAATGTTTTGGAGAGTGGTTTGGGCTGAGCGGGAGCGTTCATCATCAATTTCCTCACGAGTTCGACGTTAAGGGCATGGCCGCTCCGGGAAGCGATCACGTGCCCGCGGATGAATTTCCCGCACAAAAAAAGATCTCCCAGGATATCCATCATTTTGTGGCGGCAGGCTTCGTTCTCAAACCGCAAGGTGTTCCGGAGCGGTTTATTCTTTTCAAAAATGAGCGTGTTGGAGGGGCTCGCGCCTTTTCCAAATCCCTGGGCAAGCAAAAGTTCCGCCTCTTTTTTCAGACAAAAAGTGCGGGCGGGCGCTAGCTCCCGTTCGAAGATCTCCGGAATGATCGGAAGCGAGAGGTACTGGTCCAAAAGATCCTCATCCCGGTAGTTGAGCATGTAGGAGATCGAGAGCGAATCCGCGGGCAAGATCACGATCGATTGATCCCCCTGGTCAATATAGACGGGGGTCTCCACCGTCAGGAACTGCCGCTCCGAGTTCTGGTCCTCAAGTCCGGCCGCGATCAGACCCTCCGTGAATTCCAGAGCGCTTCCGTCCATCCCGGGGACTTCTTCTCCGTCGATCTCCACGAGAGCGTTATCGATCCCAAGCCCGTGAAAAGCGGCCATCAGATGTTCGATCGTACGGACGCGACCCTTCCCGACCATGATCGCGGTCTGGCGCATCTCATCGGAACAGACATTCTCGATCGAGGCCTTGATCTTGAGATCCGGAGCAAGATCAACGCGGCAAAAAAGTATCCCGGCATTCTCCGAGGCCGGACGTATGCACACCGTCACTTTGCGACCGGTATGGAGCCCCGCCCCTTCGAAAACAGCTTTGTTTTTTAGGGTCCTTTGTTTCATGAATTCCCGGGGCCTCAAGCCTTCTTGTATTTCTTCGCGAGCTCCGCGGACACTTGCGCCGTGATATCAAAAGACTTTTTCTGGGCGAGAAGGACGCGCTTATTGAAAACCATGTCATAGCCCCCTTTGACCGAGAGGTCCTGGACGATCACATCGATCTCCTGAAAGATCTCACGGACCACCTTGTCGCGCTGCTCCGCGAGCTGCTGGCGAACATTGCGATCAAAATCCTCGAGCTGGCGTTTCTTTTCGATCAACTGTTCCTGTTTGGCGGCACGGGCGTCTGCCGCAAGAAGGGCCAATTCGTCTTCCATGGAACGGATCTTGGCCGTCATGTCATTGCGTTCTTTTTCCTTGGCTTCTCCCGCGGTTTTAAGCACCAGATCCTGGTCCTTGGTCTTTTGGTAATTGTCAAAGACCTCGCCCACATCGACATACGCGAATTTCATCTCGGCGGCAAAGGCCGGAAGGCCCAAACTCGATATCATGAGGACGGTCAAAAAACCCGCTGTTATTTTACGGTTCACGGTATTTCTCCTTTTTTTGAATGAAACGGTGACTGAAACGTTTTAGAAACTGCGGCTCAAACTGAATTCAAAGCGGCCGTTTTTGTCCTTGGTATCCCGGTTCGCAATGGGAAGGCCATAATAAAAAGCCAAAGGCCCGATGGGTGTCTTGACCTTGATCCCGGGACCCACGCTGACGGCAAATTCATTGAAATCAATATTATAAGAATCCTTGCTGACATTGCCGGCGTCGATAAACACCACTCCACGGAACGCATCGAGGAACGGCAGCGGAAAAGTGTAATCCAGGTTCACGATAGCCAGGGTTTGACCTCCCACGGCTTCTCCGCTCTCCTGGGGACCCACGCGCCGGTAATTAAAACCACGCACGGTGCCAAGACCTCCGGCGAAAAACCTGTCATAGGCCGGGGTCGTGGACGTTTTTCCAAACGCCTGCGACGTGGCCAAACGGGCCTGAAATTCGATCTGGTGCTTTTTATGGAACGTGAGATATTCCGTGTACCCCGAACGCAGAATATAAAACTCCTGATCGCCACCAAGAAAACTCCCGACCAACTCGCCTGCGAGATTGAGCACGCGCCCCTTGGTGGGACTGAAAACATTGTCACGATTGTCAAAGGTCGTGAACGCGCGAAGCCGGGAAAGCCAGTCCGGCCCGTCAAACTCCGTGACAGAGGTAGGCGCATCGCTTGCGATATCCTTGAGTTTCACATTCTCCAAGGTGTATCCTCCGCCGAGCCGGAGTACGTCCTTAAAAAGACGAGACAGGGTCGTAGAAGCGCCCATTCTCCTCTCGCCAAAGAGGGTGTTTTGATTGTCCTGCGAAGTGAGAAAAAGGTTCGAACCCCAGGAAATCGGCTTGTTGAAAAGATACGGCTCGACAAAGCTGACGTCGTACTCCTGGTGGATGGTCCCGATCTGTCCGCGGATCGCAAGCGACTGCCCTCCGCCCGTAAAACGGGGCCAGTTGAGGATGTCGAAATTGCGCTGGGAGATCTCGGCAAAACCCATAAAGGTGTCGATGGAACTGACGCCGCCGCCGAAGGAAAGCTCCCCTGTGCGTTTTTCTTTCACCCGAAAGATCAGGTCCTTGCGATTCGTCCCGGCTTCCGTGGGCTCGGTATCATAGGTGATCTCTTCAAAATAGTTCAGATTCTGGAGACGTTCCTTGGATTTGTCGATCTTTTTCCCGTCAAAACGTTCGCCCGGACGGATGCGGAGTTCACGGCGGATGACCTTGTCACGGGTCTTGGTGTTCCCGCGGATCTGGACCTTCTCCACAAAATAGATGTCCCCTTCCTGGATCTCATAGATAATATCCACCTTCCCGCTGTCCCGGTTCAGTTTTACGTCGGGCACCACGCGGGCTTCAATGTAGCCCTCACTGGCGTAGAACTGACGTATCTTTTCGATGTCCTGCGCGACATAAAACTGCGAATAGGTCAGACCCGGAAGCATTTCGAGCTGCTGCCAAAGCTCGGATTCCGGAAAAAGAGTGTTGCCCTTGAACTTGATGTCGCCGGCAAGATAGTGCTGCCCCTCATCGATCCGTATCAAGATCTGGATCGTGGTATGGTCCTTGTCATAAGCAAACTCCGGCAACACCTTCACGTCCAGATAACCTTCTTTTTGATAAAAGAAACTGATCTTCTCAAGATCTTTTTCAAAATCACCCTCTTTGAACGTCCCGAACAGGAACCATATTCTCTCTTTCGTCTTCATGAGTTTTTGCAGCTGCTTGGCTTTAAAGGCCTTATTCCCCTCGAAAGAGATCTTGGTGATCTTGAACTTTTTCCCTTCGAAGACCTTGAACGAGATCACGGCCTCTTTGGTCGACGGATCCACGTTCACCGCGACCTGAAGGTCCACGAAGCGGAACCCTTTGTTCGCGTAAAGCTTACGGATCTCCTCCTCGCCTTTTTTGACGGCCTTGCGGTCCAGGATCTGCCCCTCGATCACGCCGAGCGTTTTGCGGAGTTTTTCTTCTTTAAAGGCAGCGGCGCCTTCGAACGTGATCTGCTTGACAATCGGTTTCTCGTCCACTTCCACGATCAATTTATAACCTTCGGGAAGGTCTTCCACTTCCAGCTTCACGTCGTCAAAAAATCCGGTCGCATAAAGACGCTTGATATCTTCGTTCACGGTCTTCTGCCTGAGGGAGAGTCCTTGCTTGGTCTGGATCTTGCTCAAAATGGTGTTCGTGCTCACAATGCGATTTCCGCGAACATCCACCGTCACGACTTTCTTTTCGTTCTGAGGCATACTCTGAGGATCCGTCGCAGCAACAGGATCGGAGGCAGGCGGCTGGGCAGCGGGGCTTGCAACGGGAGACGCCGGCGGAACCGCGACAGCTTCCGCAGCCGTTTTCTCGGTCGTATCTTCGGCAAAAACCGAGGAATAGCCCGCACAAAAAGACAAACCTACAAGCAGAACCACCCAACGCTTCATGTGGACTCCTCGGATCTGAAAAATTCAGGATTATCGAAACGCGTCCATTCTTTGAGGAACACGAGCGGGATCACACCCGTGGGCCCATTGCGCTGCTTGGCGATGATCGCCTCGGCCTTGTTCTTGTTCTCCTCGGATGGCTGATAATACTCTTCTCGAAAAAGAAATACAACCACGTCCGCGTCCTGTTCAATGGCGCCGGACTCGCGAAGATCGGAAAGCTGCGGACGATTGCCGGTCCTGGATTCCACCGCGCGGGAAAGCTGGCTCACCGCAATGACGGGAACACGGAGTTCGCGGGCAAGGGCCTTGAGGGATCGGGAGATCTCGGAGATCTCCTGCTGACGGTTCTCAGAGGACTTGGAGCCCTGCATCAGCTGTAAATAGTCGATGATGATCAGCGAAATATCGTGCTTCATCTTAAGGCGGCGCGCCTTGGCCCGGATCTCGAGCACCGTTTGGCCCGGCATATCGTCGATAAAGATCGGCGCTTCGGAAAGTTTACCGGCGGCATTTGTCAGTTTCGGCCAATCCTGATTGGAGAGATATCCCGTACGAACCTTTTGCGCGTCCACGCGCGCGTGCGAGCAAAGCATCCTCTGAACAAGCTGTTCTTTGCTCATTTCGAGCGAGAAAACAACGACGGGTTTCTTCAGATGGATGCCCGCATGCTCGCAAATCGCTGTGGCAAAAGCGGATTTCCCCATCGAGGGACGGCCTGCCACGATGATCAGGTCCGAAGGCTGCAGGCCCGCGGTCTTCATATCGAATTCGTGAAAACCGGTCGCAATGCCGGTGACATGTTCCTTGCGCTGAAAAAGCTGGTCGATCGTTTCCATGCTTTCATGGATGATGTCCTTGATCTGGACGGTCTTATTCTCGATCTGGGACTGACCGATATCAAAGATCATCTTCTCCGCGCTATCGATCGCCTCACGGGCATTTCCCTCGGCCTCAAGACCGTTCTGCACGATCTGCGTTCCGGATTGGATGAGCTTGCGAAGAAGCGCCTTGTCTTTGACGATCCGGGCATAATGCTCGATGTTCGCCGCGGTCGGTACGATCGTGGTCAGCTGCGTCAGGTAACTGATCCCGCCCAGTTCCTCAAGCTGCTTGCGTTTCTTGAGCTCCTCGGAAACGGTAATGAGATCCACGGGGTGATTGTTGGAAAAAAGGGTGGTCATCGCGCTGAAGATGTTTTGATGACGATGGTCGTAGAAAAAATCGGGGGTCAGAACCTCGATGGCCTTCGCGAGCGCGATCTCGTCAAAAAACATCGCGCCCAGAACGCTCATTTCAGCTTCGCGATTCTGGGGCGGAAGTTTTTCGTAAAGATTGACCGTTGTCTGCAATTCAGCCACAAATGACCTCTAAAGAGGTTTAAGACGGTTCCCGAACGAGCTCGACGGTCAGGCGCGTCTTGACCTGCGGGTAGATCTCAAGATCGACCTGATGCGCGCCCAAGGTCTTCAAAGGATCCTTGATACGGACCTGTTTTTTTTCAAAGCTGTACCCTTGCTTTTCAAGAGCCACACGAAGATCCTCTGCGGTCACGGAACCATAAAGCTTTTCGCCCTCCCCCGCACGAACTTCGAGTGTGATCGTAAGGTCCTTCATTTCTTTAGCCCGTTTTTCGGCCGCTTCTTTTTCCTTGGCCTTGCGCGCCGCGCTACGGGCACGCTTTTCCGCAAAAAACTGCTTGTTGGCGCGGGTCGCCGGGATCGCAAGCTCCTGGGGCATCAGGAAATTCCTTGCGAAGCCGTCGCGCACACGCACGACATCGCCTTTTTTGCCGACATCTGCCACATTTTTCAAAAGCAATAATTCCATGGATCGATTCCCCTTTTTTTTAAATGTTCGAGGCGATCAGTTCGCCTGGAACGCCAAAAGTCCCGAATGACGCGACTTTTTAATGAGACGCGTAAGCGTCCGCTGATCCTTTGAGTTCAAACGCGTGATACGACGCGGCAGGATCTTCCCTTTCTCGGTGATGTATTTCCCGAGCGCTTCCACATCTTTATAATCCATGGAAGGCAATATGCGGCGCATGCGCTTGCGCACGGGACGGGAAGGTGCCCGGCTCGGGGAGCCGTAACCCTTTTCGCCCTTTTTGGGACCGCGGGCGTTCTTATCAAAAGGCTTTTTCTTTTCGAATTTTCCAAACTTTGAAGAAGATCTCGGTTTCATATTTTTTACACCTGGTTGATTTAGAAGGGAATTTCTTCGTCGGGTTTAAGTTCGTCCTTTGAAAGGGAGACGGAATCCTTTTTGGAAGGCATACCGCCCTCCGGGGCTTCAAAAATACTATCGTCCACATCCATGGTCGGCACATCCGCCCCCTCACCTTTCCCGCTTCCGGGTTTCGAGCCGAGGAACTGGACATTGTCAGCGACCACTTCCGTGGAATACCGTTTATTACCATCCGGACCGTCCCAACTCCGGGTCTGGATCCTTCCTTCTACGAAAACAGAGCGGCCCTTTTTCAGATATTCATTACAGATCTCCGCAAGACGCGCCCAAACCACGATCCGGATAAAACAAACTTCTTCTTTCTTTTCCCCGGCCTTGGAATTGTAGGTGCGATTCACGGCGATCGTAAAAGTCGTCACGGCCTGTCCCGAAGGGATGTAACGAAGTTCCGGATCCCGGGTAAGATTCCCGATCAACATGACTTTATTCAAACTCACGGCCATAGGTCACCCGATATTTTTCGTGTTGGATTGATTATGCTTTGGGCGTTGTAACAGGAGCGGCTGGAAGAGGCGCTAACGACGGCTTCTTCGCGGGAATGCTCACCATATATCTCAAAAGGTTCTCCTGAAGCTCCAGTTCCTTGCGGAAATCCTGCGCCCGGGACGGGTCCATCTCGAATTCAAAAACGAACGTTCTGCCGTCCTTGTACTTGCGGATCATGTGACCGAGCGTCTTTTTCCCAAGATCGGTCTTCTGGAGGACCTTCCCCTGGAATTTCTCGATCCACTTTACAACCTCCGTGGCAGGATCCTTGTGCCCTTCCCCCGTGATCTCCGGAGGAAAAATAAATAAACCTTCGTATTTTTTCATCACACACTCCCTCATGCTAGATTAAAATAATAACTCTTCCCGTAAGTTTCATAAACAGAAGCTACAGAAGCAGTTATGAAGTTTTTAGGCCTTTGAAAAGGCTAAAAGAGGGGACAATGTAGCATAAATGCCCTGCTTCGGCAAGAAAAGTTCCCATGCTTCACAACCCTCTACCCCGACTTTTTTCTTTTCATCGGTGGTAGTCAGGATTGCCTCCATTTCATTGTCGCTGAAATGGATAAGCATGGGGGCTACAAAACTGCCGCATTCACCTTGTTCATGGCCTTCGTCAAAGGCTCCAAGATCCAGGCACGGCATGCCTCCATCCCTTTTCCGAGAAGCTCTTTCATTTTCTTTTCCTCCGCGTCGGTAAAAGAGGAAAGCACATAATCCCGAAGCGGCTCGACAGAAGCCGCAGGCTCTGCTTCTGTCTTATTTTCCCGGGGACCGATCCCGATCCGAAGCCGCGGATATTCACGACTTCCGAGATGTTCTTCGATCGAGGCAAGACCGTTATGCCCGCCCGAACTTCCCTCTCCCCGCAAACGGAATTTCCCGAAGGGCAGAGCGACATCATCGACCACGACCAAAAGATCTTTGTTTGCGGCAATCTTCCAGTACTTGACGAGCGCCGCGATCGTTTCACCGGAAAGGTTCATATAAGTCAGCGGATGCGCCAGATGAAGCGCCTCTCCATTCCACGAAACCGAAGCCAAGGCCGCCTTCTGGGACTTCTTAAAAGAAAACTTCACTTTTTCTTTGCCGGCAATGAACTCCATGAGCCGACGGCCGATATTGTGCCTCGTGCGAGCGTATTCATCCCCGGGATTCCCGAGCCCAACGATGAGTTTCATCAGAAGCCTCAAGAGACTCCCGGGGTCGCTTAGGCGATCCCCGGGGGATCCTTCGTTACTTTCCTTCTTTCCCGGGCGTTGCAGCAGGTTTCCCTGAAGCAGGCGCGCCGGGTTTGGCTGCGGCGGGTGCGCCCGGTTTAGCTGCAGCGGGAGCGCCTTCTTCGCCTTCCTTATCCTTCTTTCCCTTTTCCATGACCTCGGGCTCGGCGGCGCCCTCTTCGGCGGGCTTCACTTCCTCTTCGCGCGGAGGATGGATCGCAAGAACCACGTCCTCCGGCGCCAGCAGGCACTTGATCCCCTGCGGAAGCGTCAAGTCTTTCACGTGGACCGCGTCATTGATCTTCATGGCCTTCGTTTCGATCTCGATCTTTTCCGGGATCTGCGTCGGCAAACACTCCACGTCGATCTCACGATGCACCAGATCGAGCGACCCGCCTTCCTTGATGCCGGGCGCGTCTTCGATATGAAGAAGGACCACCGGCACTTTGACCGTGATCTTTTCGGTGAGCGAGATGACCATGAAATCGATATGGTCGATCTTGTCCGTGATCGGGTTGTTCTGGATCGCTTTGATACGACATGTCGATTCTTTGAGTTTCACGCCCTCGACCTGAAGCGTGATCAGAACGTTCGCGCCGGCCTTGGTATGGATCGCCTTGAGAAATGCCCGGTCGGGCACTTCGATCGCAAGCGGTTTCATGCCGTGACCGTAGACCACGGCAGGGAACATTTCATTACGCCGGACCGCGCGTGCTTTTCGGGTCCCGTCGGTATTGCGTGTTTTGGCTTGCAATTCAAAAGTCTGCATTTCAAATTCCTCCTTGATGTCCTGTGATTAAGACGGAAACAGCTTCCCTCTTCTTCGGTTTATACTGCATTACCATTAAATTTGAAAGGTTTGCAGTATTATACCGCAGACCCATAAATTTAAATAAATGCGGCATTATGCTTCTACGCCTGCGCTTGAAAAAAGCGTGCTGATCGATTCGTTATAATGGATCCGGCAGATCGCGTCCGCCAAAAGCGAGGCGATCGAGATCTGGACGATCTTCTTGATCCGTTTTTCTTTCCCGAGAGGAATGCTATTCGTCACGATAAGTTCCTTGATGGCGGATTTCCGGATCCTCTCCACGGCCTTTCCGGCCAGAACAGGGTGCACGATATTCGCATAAATGTCCAATGCTCCCGCTTTCTTGAGAGCCTTGGCGGCTTCCACCAGGGACCCGCCGGTCGAGATCATGTCATCGATAATAACGACGTTCTTCCCGGCCACGGAACCGATGATGTGCATTACGTGCGTCTGGGACGCGCTTTCGCGGCGTTTGTCCACGATCGCGAAATCGCAATCAAAAAGCTTGGCATACCCACGCGCCATCTTGATCCCGCCCACATCAGGCGAGACGACCACGAGGTCTTTGATCTTCTTTTTCTTGAAATAGCTCCCCATCGCATTGATCGAATAAAGATGATCCACCGGGATATCGAAAAATCCCTGGATCTGTCCCGCGTGAAGGTCCATCGCAAGCACGCGATTCGCGCCGGCGCTGACGATCAGGTTCGCCACCAATTTCGCGGTGATCGGAACGCGGGGTTTGTCTTTGCGGTCTTGGCGGGCATAGCCGAAGAACGGAAGCACCGCCGTGATCCGCTTAGCCGAAGCGCGCCGCGCGGCATCGATCAGGATCAAAAGTTCCATCAGGCTTTCGTTGGGGGGCGTGCAAGTGGGTTGAACGATGAAAACATCTTTGCCCCGGATATTGTCGCGGATCTGGAGCTGGATCTCTCCCTCCGGAAAGCGGCCGAGCAGCACATCGCCCAGCGGAATGCCGAGATGCTTGGCGATCTCCTTGGCGAGCTCCGGATGAGAGCTCCCGGTTAAAAGGACCATATCCCCGTTTCGTTTTTTCTGGATCTTTGTCATAAGAACACCTACCTTTTCTTCTTTGAGACGGGCCGGGCCGGAACGCCGACGACCACATCCCCTTTTTTAATTTTTATCTTCGGGATCACCACCGATCCCGCGCCGGTCCGCGCCCCGTCTGGGATCCGGACGGGCGCCACAAAAACCGTATTCGCCCCAATCCTTACATTCTTTCCGATCCATGTCTGATGCTTTTTCTTTCCGTCAAAATTCGCCGTAATGGTCCCGGCCCCGACGTTCGTTCCGTCACCGATCACCGCATCTCCCAAGTAAGCCAAATGCTTGGCCAAAACCTTTTTCCCGAGACGGCTCCGGTTCACCTCCACAAAACTTCCGATCACCGCTTGGTCGCCGATCACGGTATTGCGACGGATTTTCGCGAACGGCCCGACCTCGCACTCCCTGCCGATCTCCACCCCGCTCTCGATAAAACACCACGGATAGATCGTGGTGCCTTTTCCGATCTTCACACCCGGCGCCACAAAAGTCTGCTCGGGCGCCATGAACGTCACGCCTGCCTCCTGGTGTTTCGCGACCTCCCGTTCATTTATTTTTTTTGTCACGGCGGCCAGATCTTTCTGGGAGTTGATCCCTTGTCCTTCCTCCTCGCTCGCAAGCGAAAAAGCCTCCACGCAATAGCCCTCGCGCCGCAGGATCTCCACGGTATCCGTCAAATAATATTCGCCTTTTCGATTGTCCCGCCCGACCTTTTCCAGGGCTTCGAACAGAACTTTTTTATCAAAAAGATAGACCCCGGTATTCACTTCCCGGATCGTGCGCTCCTCGGGAGTGGCGTCCGGTTCTTCGCGGATCGCGGCAAAATGCCCTTCTTCTCTCACGATCCTTCCGTATCCGGACGGGTCTTCCCGGACACAGGATAACACGCTGACGTGCGCCCGCGATTTTTTATGCGCCGCCAAAAAATCCGCCAGCGTCTCCGGCTTCACAAGCGGCATATCGCCCGGCCATATGAGCACGGGGCCTTGCGCGTTCCGCAGCGCCGGCCCGGCCGCCATCACGGCATGCCCGGTCCCTTTTTGCTCGCGCTGAAGCACGGAAGTCGCGCCATACGCCTTCGAAAAAGACCGCACTTCTTCGGCCTTGTAGCCCACCACCACCAAAGGATTTTTCATCCCGGCCCCGGCCAAAGTTTCGAGCACATACCCCAGCACGGGCTTCCCGAACACTGAGTGCAGGACCTTCGGCAATTCAGAGTACATCCGGGTCCCTTTTCCTGCCGCAAGAACGATCGCTTCCATGCCTATCCTTGTTTTGAATTTTATTTCTTAAATGGTTAACAAGGATTGCCCCAATTTCAGATTCTCTGAAATTGATAAGAATTGGGACTACCCCTTGATTCCGGTCAATTTAATACCCTCGACAAAGAACCGCTGATTGAATAGAAAAACGATCAGGATCGGCAGGATCATCATCATCGAAGCGGCCATGAGAAGCGTCCAATCCGTGCCGTGCACCCCTTGGAAATAAGCCAGTCCGACCGGCAGTGTGTATTTGGTATGCGTATTCACCACGATCAGGGGCCACATCAGGTTCATCCACGACCCCATGAACGTAAAAGTGGTCAAGGTCGCCAAGGCCGGTTTTGAAAGCGGCAGAATGATATGCCAGAAGATCCGGACATACGAACATCCGTCGATCTTCGCGGCATCTTCCAGGTCCTTGGGTAGTGTCAAAAAGAACTGCCGCAACATGAACGTCCCATAGGCGGTAAAGATCCCCGGAAGGATCAGCGCTTTATACGTATCGATCCACCCAAGATGCCGGAGCAGGATGAACACCGGGATCATGGTCACCGCGCCCGGGATCATCATGGTCGCAAGATAACCGAAAAAGATCCTGTCGCGTCCCGGAAAATTCAGACGCGCGAACGCGTACGCGGCCATCGCACTCGTGGCCACCTGCCCGAACGTAATGCAAAGGCTCACAAAAATGGAGTTCAGATAGAACTGCGCGAACGGAACGACAGACCAGACCTTTACATAATTCTGCCAGACAAAACTGGTCGGCAGCCATTCCTGCCACCAGGAACGATTCTCAGAAAAAATCTGTCCCGCTTCGGTAAGCGAAGTTGAGACCATCCAAAGGAACGGCGCCGCCATGCTCACCGCGCCCGTGAATAAGGCCATAAAAAGAACCGCCCGTTGCCATCTCCTCTTCAGGGGCGATTTTTCCTTGAGCTCGGTCACCACCTTCACCGGTTTTTTTCTTTTGGAACGGGAGACGGACGCAGCGATCTCCTGCTTCATTTCCTCTTGGATCAACGAATCAATGTGATGTCCCATGGTCTTGTATTTATTTCCAGATGGTTGACCATGGACTATCCTTGTCCACGGTTTTATTTTTAAAAGGCTGACAAGGGTTGCCCCAATTTCCGCTATGCTTCAATTGATAGGAATTGGGGCTATCCTGACTACCTTTCCATAAAAGAAAATAAAAGTCAGGGTTGCCCATGAGTTTCTCTTAAGTGTAATGGACCGCTTTGCCGAAAAACCGCCACTTCACGACCGTAACAGCAAAAATGATCAGGAACAGGACCCACGAAATAGCGGCCGCGTATCCCATGCGGTACCATTCAAACGCATTGTTGAAGATGTAATAAATGATCGTCGTGGTGGACCCGTTCGGCCCTCCCCCCGTCATGATATACGCCTGATCGAATCCCGCCTGGAACCCGCCGATCAGGCTCATCGTCGCGATAAAGAAAGTCGTCGGCGAGATCTGCGGCCAGGTGATGTTCCAGAATTTCTGCCAATTGTTCGCGCCGTCCACTTCTGCGGCATCATAAAGATCGCGCGACACTCCCTGCAACGCCGCAAGATAAAGAATCATATTGTAGCCGCCGATCGACTGCCACACGCTCATAATGATAAAAGCCGGCTTCGCCCACGCTTCATCCGTGAGCCAATTCGGCCCGGTCAGCCGCAGACCCAGCATATCCCCGAACTGAGCGGTCATCGAATTCAAGAAGCCGAAATTCGGGTTGTAGATCAAACGCCAGAGCATGAAGATCGCAACGCCCGAACAGATCGTCGGAAGAAAATAGACCGTCCTGAAAATGACGGTCCCCCGAAGCTTCTGGTTGAGGGCGATCGCCAAAAGGAGCGACCCCGCCATGCTGATCGGAATGGCCGCCATGAGAATGAGCGTGTTCCAACAATATTTCCCGAAGAACGGGTCTTTTGTAAGCTCGAAAAAGTTCGCGAGCCCCACGAATCGGGGACCCTCCGATAAAAGGTCCCACTTTACAAAACTTAGGCCCAGCGACGCCAGCACCGGGATCGATGTAAACAGAAGAAATCCGACCAGGTTCGGCATCAGGAACCCATAGGCCACGACCGTTTCCTTCGTTTTATCTTTTAATCCGTTTTTCATTTTATTTTTCTCATAACCCGATTTTAAGATCTGCCCCGTCTGGGCTCGAACCAGAAACCTTGCCTCCAAAGGGCAGTGTGATACCATTTCACCACGGGGCAATAAATTATCAAAAATTGCTCTTCAAACCTAGCGATCAGCGCCCGAACGGATCGTCATTGTGGAGCGCCTGCGCCTGGGGCTCATGTTCGATAAAAAGCTCGTAGGCGTTCAGGACCTCTTTTTGGATATAGTCCTTGAACTCCGCCGTAATGGGGTGCGCCACGTCCCGGTAATCGTCGCCTTTGACTTTACGGGATGGCATCACCACAAAAAGACCCTTTGACCCCTCAAGCACCTTCAGCCCGCGCACCACGAAGCAGCCGTCAAATGTGATATTGGCGAAGGCACACAACTTATTTTCTTTATTCGCTTGGGGAAAAATGCGAATTTCCGTGATCTTCACTTCCAAACCTCATGATCTCATGTACTAAGATGAGTGACAAATCACCTTGCGAAAAGGAAAGGGAACTTCTTTCAATCTCTTCGATAGGTCTAAAGCTTCTTTCCGGCTGGAGAACGCTGCGAAGACCGTAGCCCCGCTTCCGCTCATGAGAACGAAGGGAACTTCCAGGCCTTTGAGAACCGCCACGGCTTTGGGGATGGCCGGCATCAGACGAAATGCCGGAATTTCCAGATCATTTCGCGCGAGTGTCGCCGCTTCCCGGAGCCGCTTTCTATTAAGAAAAGAGCGCAGGATTTTAGCAATACGCCTTTCCTTTGTCAAGGAAAGGGGCCGCCCGCTCCAGGAGAGCTTCTGGTAGACCTTTTTCGTATTGGTCCCCCCGTCCGTCAGGAGCAACAAGAACCAAAGGAGGCTGCCGTGCGGCAACTTTTGAAGCTTTTCTCCGATCCCCCAAGCCACGGCTTGCCGCGCGTTCAAAAGAAAGAACGGAACATCCGCGCCTAGCTTTTTCCCTAGGGCGAGAAGCTCCTTAAAGGAGATCTTGAGCCGGAAAAGTTTTCTCATGCCCAGTAAGAAGGAAGCCGCATTGCTGGAGCCACCCCCAAGCCCGGCGCCCAGAGGAATATGTTTGCTGAGCCTCACAGAGACCCCGCCGAGCCCCGGGAATTTCTTCTGGAGCGCCCGGTAAGCCTTGGTGATGAGATTCCCTTCCCCGGTTTCGAGAGAGGGAAAGTTCGTGGTGAGTTTAAAGCCCCCGGAGTTTTTCCGGATGACAATGGTGTCTGCGAGCGAAATGCGGTGAAAAAGTGTCAGGAGTTCATGGTACCCGTCCGGCCGTTTGCCGAGAATGCGCAGGTGGAGATTGAGCTTGGCAGGGCTCTTCACCGCGATCACATTCATAAAGCTCCCATGAAGATTAAAGACAAAAGACCGAAGACCAAAGCGAAAAGCTTTTCGAGCTTAAGGCCTTGTCTCCGGTCTTCAGTCTGCGATCTTTAGTCTGTGGAACTACGACCAATCTTTTTTCTTGTGGCGGTTCCGGCGCAACTTCTTCTTGCGCTTATGCTTGTTCATCTTCTTCTTGCGCTGTTTACGAGCCCAAGGCATGAATGGAACTCCTTTAAGTAACGGGGTTAGGGAATCACTTTATTGAGCGGATATTCGATGATGCCCGAAGCACCGGCCTTCTTGAGCGCCGGGATCAATTCACGGACCACGGACTCGTCAATGATGGTCTCGACGTCCAGCCAGTTCTTGTCCGTGAGGTTCGCGATGGTCGGTTTCTTCATGGCCGGAAGAAGACCCAGGACCTTCCGCAGGTTCTTCTTCTCGACGTTCATCTTGAGACCGACTTTTTCCTGAGCGCGCATCGCGCCTTCGAGAAGCATGATGAGATTGTCCATCTTGTGCTTCTTCCAGGGGTCCTTCGCGCTCTGCTTGTTCGCGATGAACTTCGGGATAGAAACGATCACGGTATCGATGATCTTGAGCCTGTTCGCGCGAAGGCTGGACCCGGTCTCGGTCGCCTCCACGATGGCGTCCGCAAGGCGCGGCGGTTTGGCTTCCGTGGCGCCCCAGGAAAATTCCACTTCCGCGGTCACTTTGTGTTTTTTAAGATAACGCTTCGTGACGCCCACGAGCTCGGTCACGACCTTTTTCCCGTTCAGGTCCTTGACGCTTTTAAAAGGCGAGGTTTCGTGCACGGCCAGGACCCAGCGGACGGGGTTGGAAGTGCGCTTCGAGTATTGAAGCTCACAAAGTTCCACGACCTTGGAATCATTCTCCACGATCCAGTCATGCCCGGTCAGTCCGCAGTCCACGATGCCGTCTTCCACATAGCGGGACATCTCCTGAGGGCGGAAAAGCACCACCTCGATCTCGGGGTCGTCGATAGAAGGAATATAGGAGCGGGAATTGACATTGATCTTGAAACCGGCCCGCTTGAAGAGATGATAGGTCGCCTCTTCGAGACTGCCTTTGGGTAATGCGATCTTGAGCTTATTCATAGTCCTAATACCTATTAATTTTTGCGAAGCAGAAATTAGGGCAACCCTTGTCAACCATTTTAGAAATCAACTCTGAGACAAGGGTAGAGCGCGGATTCTAGCTTTTTGCCCTTGGGGTGTCAATGACTTCACTAACCATGCTGCTTTTTGGGAAGAATATTCCGCTGGACCTTAGAGAATATCACGAGGATCACCAGCACAAGGATCGTGGTCATCACGGCTTGTTTGTAGAGCCCCAGCCCGCAGGCCAATCCGATCGCGCACGCGGCCCATATCCCGGCGGCGGTGGTCAGTCCCTTGATGCCTCCCGCCTCCGAGCGGATGATCGCGCCGGCGCCCAGAAAACCGATCCCCGTCACGGCCTGCGCCGCGATGCGTCCCGGGTCCACGGTGGCGACCCCTTTGAAGATCTCAAAAACGTCGACGGACACGATCATCATGAGCGACGAACCCAGGCACACGAGCGAATAGGTCTTGAAACCGGCTTCCTTCCCGTGGGCCTCCCGCTCAAGGCCGATCAGGGCCCCCAGTAATGTCGCAACGCTCAATTTGATCGCGAAATCAATATCCTGCGGTGCCAAACCTATAAAAGAACACATAAATACCCCCCGATTCAGTTCAAAGATGAGAGCTTTGAGTTCGGAGATCCTGCCCTGATTTTTTTACTCCGAACGCCGAACTCCAAACTCACTACTTGATCTGCAATCCCGGATCGCCGGTCATATTAAGTTTCGACCGTTTTCCGTTTTGATAAAGTTCAAAACCCCGGCGCGCGATCATGGCCGCGTTGTCCGTGCTCAGCGCAAACGGCGGAAACCAGACCTTGATCCCCAATGCGCTCGCGTCCCGTGTAAGTTTTTCGCGCAAATAAGAATTCGCGCTCACGCCTCCGCCCACCGCGATATCGGACACCTTTTTAAACTGTGCGGCATCGAGCGCCTTCTCGACGAGCCAACCGATCACGGCATGCTGAAAACTCGCCGCCATATCTTTTTTGGAGGGCGCTTGAGGGTTCGGCTTCCCGGTCTTGGGATCCCGGAACTGATAAAGCACGGCTGTTTTCACGCCGCTGAAACTGAAGTTGAAACGATCATCCTGTTTGGGCCTTGTGAAATGAAAAGCGCGCGGATTTCCCTCTTTCGCGAGTTTATCCAGAATAGGCCCGCCGGGATAACTGAGCCCCATGATTTTCGCGACCTTGTCGTACGCTTCGCCCACCGCATCGTCGACGGTCTCGCCCAGGATATGGATCTTCCCCTTTTCGCAGAATGTGAGCATCGTGTGACCGCCCGAGACCAGAAGCCCGATAAAACGCTTCGGTTTTTTAGCCCCAAAGAAATTGGCGACCAAATGCGCTTCCATGTGGTTGACGCCCACCACCGGGATCTCCAGTTGATACGCGAGCGCCTTGGCGAACGCGACACCGACGAGGAGTGAACCAATGAGCCCCGGGCCTTGCGTGACGGCGATAAGATCGAGATCCCCGGGTTTGACCCGGGCTTCGCGAAGCGCCTCCTCGAACACGCATTGGATCTGTTCCATGCAATGCCGGGACGCGATCTCGGGCACCACGCCGCCGAATTTCTTGTGCCGGAAAAGACTGGAGGAGACAACGTTGGAAAGGATCGTGTCTTTGCCGCGCAGCGCTGCGCACGACGTCTCGTCGCAGGAAGTCTCTACACCTAAGGTGTAGCAGGGAGTACGGAGTTTTGAGCGTGGAGTTTTCTCTTTTTTGTTTTTACTCCGAACCCCGGGCTCCGGACTCCGGACTAATTTTGCAGCTTTTGGCATAAGATCTCATTGACGATCTTCGGATTCGCTTTGCCGCCCGTTTCTTTCATCACCGCGCCGACGAGAGCGCCGAGGGCCTTTTGTTTCCCGGCCTTGAATTCCGCGACCGCGGCGGGGTTCGCGGCGATGGCTTTCTCGACCGCTTTCTCGATCAGTCCCGTGTCCGAGACCTGCGTCAGGCCCTTTTCTTTGACGATCATTTCCGCGGCTTTGCCCGTCGCCGCCATTTCCTGAAGGACATCCTTGGCGGTTTTTCCGCTCAGGGTCCCCTGTTCGACAAGACGGATCAACCCTGCCAGCGCGTGCGGTGAGACCGAACAATCTTCGATCGCGATATTTTTCGCATTCAAGAGAGCGAGGAGTTCCGTCTGAATCCAGTTGCTCGCGAGCTTGGCTACTGCTCCTTCGCGCACACAGGATTCAAAATAATTTGCCAGTTTCTTCTCCTGCACCAACACATAGGCGTCGTATTCCGGGATGCCGAACTCTTTGATGAACCGCTTCGCGCGTTCGCGAGGTAGTTCGGGCAAAGTTTTGCGGACCTCTTCGACGGTCGCGCGGGCAAGTGTGAACGGAACAAGGTCCGGCTCCGGAAAATAGCGGTAATCATGGGCCTCTTCTTTGGAGCGCATGGAAAAGGTCGTGCCTTTGGCGTCGTTCCAAAGCCGCGTTTCCTGGACGATCGTTTCCCCGTTCTTGAGCATTTCGGTTTGCCGCTCGATCTCGTACTGAATGGCTTTCTGCACCATCTTAAAAGAGTTCAGGTTCTTGATCTCGACTTTCGTCCCGAATGTGGACTGGCTCACGGGCCGCACCGACACGTTCGCATCGCAGCGAAGACTCCCCTTTTCCATATCACAGTCGCTCACTTCCAGGTACTGAAGAATGGCCTTGAGCGCGGCGAGGTAATCGTAGGCCTCCTGCGGACTGCCGAGGTCCGGCTCGGAGACGATCTCAAGAAGCGGAATGCCGCCCCGGTTATAATCTACGAGGCTCCCGTCCGCGATGCCTTCGTGAAGGAGTTTTCCGGCGTCCTCTTCCAGGTGCGCACGTGTGATCCCAACACGTTTGACCTTTAAATTCCCCTCACCTGTCCTCTCCCCTGGGGAGAGGGTTGGGGTGAGGGTTTTGGTCTCAATATCAAGCCATCCTTTGCCGTTCACCGGCATATCGTACTGCGAGATCTGATAGGCCTTGGGAAGATCGGGGTAGAAATAATTCTTCCGGTCGAATTTGAGCCGCTCCGCCACCTTGCAATTAAGCGCGAGCCCCACGCGAATCGCAAGCTTCAAGGCCGCTTCGTTCAGGACCGGCAGCGACCCCGGCCACCCCAGGCACACCGGGCACGTATGTTCATTCCCCCCCGCCCCAAATTCCGTGGAGCATGGGCAGAAGAGCTTACTCTTCGTTTTCAGTTGTACGTGTACTTCTAAGCCTATTACAGGTTCGTAGTTCATATGAAATTATCTTTGAAAAATAAGAGTTGAAATAATATTTAAAATTATGGGCATAAAAATTAGAATAAAAAAAAGATAAATCACCCGACGTCTTTTTTGGGGTGTTTTTCTATGATCAGGACCAAAATCAAATTCGATGGAAGGCCACATTTCTTTTAATTCCCCCTCCAACTTGAACCAGAGTAGAAGCATAAAATAAGTTCCCAAAAGCCAATAGATTCCCATCTTGAAAAACCATAAAAAAATAACAGATTGATCAATTAATTTTTCTATTACAAAAATAAATGGATTTGCAGTATCGGTTTTTTGAGCTTGGGGGAAAGAGTAGCCTAGAACGGTTATTATTTTAAAAAATAAAATTATCGCCTTAAAAAAAACCCATCCTAGAAGTAAAGAAAACGTATGGTAAATAAAACCTTTAAATTTAAGAATGTCGATTTGAGGGCGGAATGAAGCAAAAACTTCTTCGAGCCGAATAGAGACATCGTTGACCCATTCTTCTTTGTCGCTATTAACACTATAACGATTTTCCCATCCTCGATCGCCTTGCGCTAAATTTATATTAATCCTTTGCTCGGATTTGTAGTCTGAAAAATGAACGCCTATTTCAAAGATTTTCTTTGAATTTAAAACTTTTTCGCACTTATCAACTTCCTTTGAATCAAAAGAATATGCCTGATTCCCTTCGCATGAAAATGTGATGCCGAAGTCTTTATGGCTAGCGTTGTTTTTTTCAAATTCTTGCAGCACAAAATTTATTAAATCTATGACATTTTTTGCACTTATTATTTTTAAACGAATCGAACGACTTATTTCTTTCCTCATATAGCGTCCCCTACTATTCCTTTTGAAGTAGGCGTCCTACGAATGGACACTCTACGTATTTTCTTTTGCTATAGTCTCCAGTCTGTTGTCTATTGTCTGTCGTCTTCAGTCTGATTTTGGCTATTTTTGCCGTATATCATATACGATATAATGCCTCGAACTACCCGGGAGGCCTCACCCCCCTCAATTCTTCGGACGTCCGAAGAATTCGTCCCCCCTAGCAAAGTAGGCGTCCTCCGCCATAAAACTTCGGCGGACAAGTGCAACTGGACACCCCACATATTTTCTTTTGCTATAGTCTCTAGTCTGTTGTCTTCAGTCTAGTTTCGTCT
>Ga0209749_1000193_pt1 | contig 97857 bp, 64 predicted proteins | sample EPASupsiteSAE347_FD_187267 | JGI IMG/M metagenome (GOLD analysis project Ga0209749, IMG submission 187267) | Bioremediated contaminated groundwater from EPA Superfund site, New Mexico - Sample SAE3-47 (SPAdes) (version 2) | ecosystem: Environmental > Aquatic > Deep subsurface > Groundwater >... | reverse complement strand
TGCCGTCATGCCGGATCTCTTGCCACCGGGCATCCTCCCGCAACCACCACGCCGCAACTTGTCACCGGCCCTTTTTTCCCACGATACAATTTGGCGAGATCACCACGGCATAATTTGGCGCGTAACACTTTTCCCTCAGTTTTTCCTCAAGTCGGCAATTCAGTATGGGAAAACCAGGATTCCGCCGATGCGCTGTCGCGCGGCCCGTTCCTCTGTGTTTGTGGATCCTTGCGGTTTTGTATATCCGTGCAATAGTTACACGCGTCCGCTCGGCTCGTTGCGTGACAGCGGTTATTCGATTGAAAAACTGTTTTCCAAAAACGACATGGATCTAATCCGCCGCGATATTGATCGCCTAAAGTGCGGCGGGTGCTGGACGCCCTGCGAGGCTTCATTGTCCTTTATCGAAAATTTGATCAACCCCGCAATGGTGTGGAAATTATTTCGGTAAAAAATTATGAGTGTAAAAAATCGAAATATCCTTGTCGCGTTGCTCGCGTGCCATCTGGCAGTTGTATTCTATTTGTTTTTTAATAGAATGATCTATGGCTGTTTTGATGGCGATGAGGGGGCTTTCCTTACATGGGCTTACCAGTTCAGCAAGGGGTTCCCCTTGTACGGGATCCGTTCAAATCCGCGACTTCATGAACTTTTTGCTTATACACCATTGGCGTCGCAAATTCAGGGAATGGTACTCTGGTTTTTTCCCTTTGATATTCGATCTCTGCGCCTGGTCAGTTTCTTTTTTAGTGTTGGTTCTGCCATTCTGGTGGGATTGATGACATTTTCGTTATGCCGCAATCGTTTCATGTCTGTAATCAGCGGCGGATTGCTGTTTTCCATACCATCTCCAGGATGGTTCATCCAGTCAGGATCCAATGAAATTCATGTTTTTTTTGCTTTGCTTGGCATGTATTTCCTGATTCGGGATTCATCGCCAGGATGGAAATCAGTTGTCATCGGCGTAGTGGCTCTTTTTTTCAGTTTCTGGGCCAAGCAGACGGGCTTGGTATATCTGGTGGCCGGCCTTATTTATCTGCTGGGTGTGCACGGAAAAAAAGGACTTGTTGCGCTGGGAATTACGCTGGCGTTGGCACTCGCTTTCCTTGGTTATTATGGCGTCCGTTATCCCGGGGCCATGTACAATATGTTCCTCCTTCAGGCGCAATGTCCGATTATCTGGTCAAACTTGTGGACCCCTGTGCTTTTTCCCGACATTTTAGGAAGATTTGGCATTTTGTTGGCTGTTATTTTGACCGGCGTGTGGGTCATTCATGGCTGGAAATTCAAGGATTTATTCCGTCCGGAACTCTTATTTCTGGGAGCCAGCGGGGTTGTGGGGATTTTTTGCCCATTGAAATATGGTTCAGGCACAACCCAGACCATCGTGTTTTATGGAATGATTCTGGCCTGTGGAGTATCATTTTTGCAGCGGCTTCAGGATAAAACGGCGATAACGGAAAAAGTGCTGATTTGCCTTTTGATTTTTCAAATGTTGGCGCTGGCACAGGATCCTCGTGCGTCCCTGTTGCGGGATTGTGATCAGGCGAGGTTTGATGAACTGCGCCGGATTATATCCACGCCGGGTAAGATAGTTTATTACAATGACAATCCGGTCATCAGCTTGCTGGTAAACAAACCGTTTTACGCGGGTTCTGGAAGAGACTGTTATGTCAAAGGCAAAATCGATCGCTTAAGGTATCCGAAGGAACTGTCGGCTTTTTTCAAATCCGACCCGTTTGACATGATTATTGTTGATGTACCTCTTGAAGACAACAGTTGGCCGTTATACGAACGTCTGAATGCGAGTTATCAGCCTGTGGCTGAATTACCGGCTTTGCCTGGTAATCCAAATGATCGCGGAAATTTCAAGAAAGTTGTTTTTGCGCGAAAAAATCAGGTCAACAAATGATACAAAGGAATAACATTATGTGTAAATTAGTTTTTGCTGTCTCTTTGCTTTGTATGAGTGCGGCCTTTTGCGCTGCCCAGACCAATGAGCAGAAAGCCGTATTTCATGCGGCCGATACCAATCTGGACGGGAAAATATCGAAGGAGGAATTCAAGTCCTACGCCAAACAGGCCGCTTTTTCCAGGATTGACGGTAATCGCGACGGAAAGGTGGATAAAAAAGAGTGGCAGGCCGCCGCCCCCAAGGCGGAAGCCGATTTCGATGCGCTCGCCCAAAGCAGCGACAAGTCCGTGACTTTCATGGAGTTTTCAAACTACGCCGACAAAAAATATACCTATGACGAAATGTTCAATCAAATGGACCGCAACCGCGACGGCAGCCTGGCGCCGGATGAGTTCAACGACCGGCCGGCCTTCACGATTTTTTCGATAAAATTTTAATAGAAAAAAATCACCGCGGAGACGCAGAGGACGCGGAGATGGGACGGATTTTTAGTTAAAAAAAAGACCTCTGCGGTAAAATTCCAATTTCGAACCCATGCGAAACAGGTTAAAACGAGGCATTAATGATATGCCGTATGTCGAGTTGCGGCATTCGTCAGGGGCGCGCTTGGAGGTTTACCTGCACGGGGCTCACGTAACTTCCTGGAAAAATTCCGGCGGGCGGGAAATGTTTTTTGTAAGTAAAAAATCGTTTTTCCGTCCGGACACGCCGATCCGTGGCGGCATTCCCGTCATTTTTCCGCAGTTCGGCGACGGGCCTCTGCCGAAACACGGGTTCGCGCGCATCAGTGAATGGACTTTCCTGGGAGCTGAGAGCGCCGCCGATGGCTGCCTGGAGGCGAAATTCGAACTGCGGCACAGTCAGGAAAGCATAAAAATCTGGCCTCACCAGTTTCGCCTGGAACTTGTTTTCCGGCTTGGCATTGACGTGCTTGAGATTGTGTTTTCGGTTCACAACGCCGGCCTGAGTGAATTTACGTTTAAAAACGGGCTGCATACCTATTTTGCCGCCGGCGATATAACCGGTACAAATTTGGAGGGTTTGGACGGATGCAAGTTCATTGATTTTTTGAGCGATCCGAGGCCATGCTTGGAAACGCGTAAAAATATTGACTTTGCCTGCGAAACGGACCGGGTTTATCCCATGGCGCCCGACAGGCTGTTGTTGCGCCATGGCGCCGAGGGGGATGCGGTCATTATTGAAAAGCAAGACATGCGCGACGTCGTGGTATGGAATCCGTGGATTGAAAAATCGATGAGAATGGACGATTTCGGAGATGATGAATACAAGAACATGGTTTGCGTGGAAACAGGCAATCTGCACGAAAATCTTACTCTCTTGCCCGGCAAAACCCATATATCGTCTTCGAGGTTTCTGAAGATCGCAGCCGGCAGAGGGCAATAATGCTTGATGTCTTGTCGCTTGGAGATCGAGGGCAGCTTGGTCCAATTAGGAATTTCAATGTTGTCGTGGAACCGTCGCCCGGAGGTCGGCGGCCACCTTTCCGCCAGCGGATCCGCCCTGGCGGACAATGATGTTCAGGTGGGCCGGGCGCTCCGCGCACGGCAGTTGTCGAAGGCCTAATTCAAAATGGAAAAACAGTCATCACCTTCGGTGGCTTAATCAACGTCGGCGGCGGTGCGGGGGAGGCCGGCGGCCTCTGCCGGGCCTGGGCCGGAAATGTCCCTGTGAGGAATGGCGGCGATGATGGGCCGCGGCAATGGCTGCGGCAACTTTAGAGGCGATATCTTCCGGGATACTCAGCAGTTCATCGTCCGGCTGACTGCATGGCAGGGAACGGCCGATATATTTTTCAATGGCAGGGAGGCTGAAGGAGCCTTCCTCACAGGCGAAGGTTATGGCAATGCCAGATGCGCCGGCCCGTCCGGTGCGGCCGATGCGGTGCACGTAATCTTCGGCCTCTTCCGGGACATCGTAGTTGAACACGTGCGATATGCCTTCCACGTGGATGCCGCGTCCGGCCACATCGGTGGCGACCACCAGCCTGATTTTACCTGAGCGGAAATCCTCCAGTATTCTGATGCGTTTTTCCTGTGGCACCTCGCCGGAAAGCTGGGCGCAGGGCACTCCGGCGGCGGTCAGTTTTTTAGCCAGCAGATCAACACTGTCTCGCCTGTTCCTGAAAACCAGGGCCCGTTCAACGGCTTCGCGCCGCAAGAGGTTGAAAAGCAGGGCAAACTTATTTTTTGCGCCCATCACGTAAATCCGCTGTTCAATGGCGTCAACCGTCACGCGTTCAGGCTCTGTTTCGATCAGCAGCGGATCCTTCATCCAGCGCGAGGCAAGCCGGAGGATATCGTCGCTGAGTGTGGCGCTGAACAGCATGGTTTGCCGCCGCTCTTTGGGCGGCAGGCTGTAGATGATGCGTTTTACGTCCGGTATGAATCCCATGTCCAGCATGCGGTCCGCCTCGTCGATGACCATGATTTCCACGCCGCGCAGATTAAGATATCCGTTGCTCTGAAAATCGAGCAGGCGTCCGGGCGTGGCCACTATCAGGTCCGGCGGGGAGTTTCTCAATTTACCCTGCTGTTTTTTGTAATCCATGCCGCCGAAAACGACGAGACTCTGCAATCCGCAATATTTTCCCAGGGCCTGGGCGTCCTTGAATATCTGCATGGCCAGTTCGCGGGTGGGGGCGATGACCAGCGCGCGCGGCATGCAACTGCGTTTGGGTGCGCCGCGATGGACGGGATTCTTAAGCAGGCGGGCGAAGATGGCGAGTAAAAACGCGGCTGTTTTGCCTGTTCCGGTCTGCGCGCGGCCGCCGGCGTCTTTTCCTGCCAGTAACGCCGGAAGAATTTTTTCCTGGATCGGAGTGCAGTACGAGAATTCAAGGTCGGCCACGGCATGCAGGATGGTGTTGGGCAGATTCAGGTCGTGAAAGCGCAGCGCCCCGTCCTTTTGCGGCACCAGGAAATCGGCCGGAGTCCAGTGGGAATGGTTCTGGTGGGAGCCGGGCCGGTCATGCGCATGTTGGGGCGGCGTCCTTGAAACATGATGCTGTCCGACGTGTTTTGCGGACAGCTGCGGTTTCTCTTGTTCCAAATGGGGATTGTGCGGCGTCTTGTGCCGCCGGCCGAGCAATCGGGTCTTTATTCTATGAAATAATTTTCTGATGTTTTTCTTTCGAGTCCTGCGATTTTACGCGTTCTGCTTCCTGCTTGAATGCAATATCAATACCAAATCCGGAGTTTAATTCAAGGCTATTTTGCGGATCGCTTCGGATTTTACTCTTCTGTTGAATTGTGCCGGCAGCGCAGGGTGGGGATGCGATATGCCGCGGCGATGCGTTTGTTTGCCGCGTCAAGTTCGTTTTCATCAAGCGCAAGGTCAACGCCGTATCCCATAAGCGTGATTCGCGTCAGCTTGCCGTCCCGCTCAACCGCGGCAAAGACGTCCGCCATGCTTTGCACCGGACTGCCGTTCACGGCCGTGACGATTTCGTTGTGCATGTCTTCATAGCCGATGTTGATCTGGTCGGGCAGGACGTCTGACAGGATTACGACGTGGTCTCCGGGATTTTTTCCTAACTGCCAGGGATCGAAATAGTAGTGGACAAGACGCGGATTCATCATCAGCGCCCAGTTGCCGCCCGCGGCCTGCAGGTAATCCCCTGAAAGTTCTCGCAGAATCAGGCCGCCTTCGATCAGATACTCGGCCTGGGCGCCGGAGTCGTTTTCGGGAATTGCCTGGCCGGCGTCAATTTGCCGTTTGAGGGGTATTTGCACTCTTTGTTTTTCGTGGTCGCGCAGAATGACGGCGGTGGCGTTTTCTCCGGGAGAGCGTCTGCCGCTGACCAGATAATTAAAAAGCAGCCTTCCGAAGTCAGGGTCGTTATAGTAACCGAGCTCATCGAGCCGGTGGCCGTCCCATTCAAGGATGACGTCTTCGGGTTTCAGCGCTGCCGCTGCTCCTGAGCCGGGCACGGTATTTAGAACGAGAACGCCGCCCGTTTCCGTCATGCCCAGGTATTTCTGTTTGGCGGGGTCGAGTATTGGTTCCCAAAGGAGTCCTGCCCAGGCCGACCCGGCGTAAGGGGGCGCATTGACTCTCTCCTGGAATTTTTTCAGGGTCGTGGCCGAGAGCGCCAGACAGCTTCGTGTGGTTTTGTCATATTTGATCACGATTCCGGCCAGTTTGTCGCCGATCAGCAGAGGGGTTCCGGCTTTTTCAACGCTGAGGTCCGTCAGCACTTTCAGGAGCAGGGCGTGAGGGGAACTGATGACTTCCATGACTTCGCCGTTGTCGCGCTGGAACTGTCCGCTCTCATCCATCTTGACAATGGTCACCGTGTCGTTGCGCCGTACCATGTCCGCGATTGCCATGGGTTTCAACCGCGCGAGTTCGTTTGTATTGTCCATTCTTAAAAGGGCGGCATTGACCTGTTGATCGGCTTCGATGATTTTTGCTTCTGATTTGGTGCCGCTCCGGGCGCGTCGTATTTCCACCAGAGTGGCGTTGCGTACGATGTCTTCGGCGGTCAGGATCCGGCAACCTTCCAGCGCCACTCCGAGGCCAGCCCGCATATGCGGCGGTTTCTTGCGCCATGGCAGCAGGGGGTCGTAATCCTGGCAGTAGGCGATGACTTCCACGATTGAGGCGCCGTAGTCGGGCGGCATATCCTCCGCCGCGAGTGCGGGCGGAGCGGCCGTCCACAAAAAGGCGGCCGGCGCGGAAAGGACTATCAAGGATTTTGAGATAATTTTTTTCATTTGACGGTTTCTTTATCCAGATAATACAGGGACGGAATGTAATATTTGCGTTTGATCTCATAATCGGCTTCCTGGGCCGCCCTGGCATCCAGCACAAGCGCGCTTGTGCTTTCGTTGAAGCGGATGACATGCGCGTTATTGGAAGGGCAACTGAAGGCGCGTGGCAGATCGCTCATTTGTTTGATGGGTATGCCGTTTATTTCCGAGACGGTCTTGTAGAGGAATTTGTCGTCATAAGTGTTTACCCGATGCGCCAGCCTGTCCGCCAGCACCACGTACTGGTTCTGGTTCGAACACAAGCCGTCTGTTTTTGCGAAGCGGGCATAATAAAGCAGGTGTTGTTTTGAAGGCTCGTTGAGCTCTTTGCCGCTTTGGGTCAGCAAATTCATGCTGAGAGGACTGAAGACCAGTCCGCCGCAAATATAATATTCCGGCCTTTGGTTGTATTCCCGCCGGAAAATATAGGGATCGCGGCGTTTGAGCAGCGGAATGGATATTTCCTTTTTTTCTCCGTTGCGCATCAACCGTATGTTGACGGATTCGCCGCATTGTTTCTGCTCGACCAACTCGGCGAATTCCAACGTTTGGCCGTTGATGGCGACTGTGCCGTCCTCGGCAATGGGAAAGCCGTCAATTGCCATAAGCACATCGCCGGGCTGCAAATAGCCTGGCGCGTTTGCGTATGGATCAATTCCGGCCACTACAACACCGGTGTCCTTGTCGGATATTTTCAGTTCGCGGCGCATGGCCGGATTGCGCGTGTCAAGCGTCATGACGCCCAGTTCCGGATAGCCGTCATAGCTGCCATCCTCAATGTCCTTCAGGAAATGGAGCAGAACCGGCAGGGGAATGGCGTAACCCAGGTTTTGCGCGCCGGGTATTCCCTGGAAGGCCACACCCACGACGCGGTCGCGGTAAAGGATAGGTCCGCCGCTGTTGCCCGGATTTATGGCCGCGTCAACCTGAATGGTCAGGTGACTATCCTCGCCGCTGTGCGAGTAAAGAATGTAATCAATGCGCGAGACAACCCCCTTTGTAAGCGAAATTCTTTCGCCGCCCATGGGGTATCCCAGGGCGATCACCTCATCGTTCAGGTTAGGTAATTCCGCGCCCAGGGGCAGCGGCTTGGTGTCGTCGAAAAATGACGGATCGGAGACGGTCAAAACCGCGAGATCGCAGTCATGCCCGATAAAGAGCGCTTGGGCCTGGTAACGGCGCGGGTCGCCTTCGCGCTGTATTTCGATAAAGCGCGCGTCCGAGACCACATGGGCGTTGGTCAGAATCCTTCTCTTTTTGATGACAAAGCCCGACCCGTTTCCGGAAACCGGCACTGCGGGCTGCCAGGGCGCCTTGTAGTCCTCCCGTTGGATGGTGACGTAGATTTTTACGATCGAGTCCTTGAAGTCAAGCGCAGCCGCGCTAATGCCGGGATTCAACGATATTGCTGCAAATAAAAATAACAGGCCGGAATATTTTATGTTGCTCATCATTCGCTCGCAAAAATATTGGAAACATTCAACGCCCAACGTCCAGCATTCAACTTTGAACGAAAAGATTTTAGTTGAACGTTGTCCATCTTGGCGGATCCGCTTGGCGGAAAGGTTCAAGGTTGGAGGTTTTTGCCGCCGGCCGGTATCATTTCACACACCGCCTCGGCAATGGCCCTGATATGCGCCGGGGTTGTTCCGCAACAGCCGCCGATGATGTTTGCCCCGGCCGCGATAATTGCCGGAGCTTGTCCGGCAACTGTCTCGGGCGTATCCGGGAACACGGTTTCCCCGTTTCTGGTAACCGGCCGGCCGGCATTGGCATGGACAAGGATCGGCGCGCGCTGGGCGGCCCTGCGTATTTCGGCCGCGATCGGCGGCATTTGCGCAAATCCGTTCCCGCAATTTGAGCCTATAATGTCCGCGCCGGCTTCCAGGCAGGCGCGGGCCATCTCCGCCGGTGAAACGCCCATCATGGTGCGGTATTCTCCGGAAACCGTTTTTTCAAACGTAAAGGTGCAGATGATCTCGAGGTTTGTGTTTTCTTTGACCGCCTTTATGGCAAGGCAGGCCTCGGAAATATCCGACATGGTCTCGATGCAGACGGCGTCCGCCCCGCCTTTTTCGAGCGCCAAGGCCTGTTCCTTGAAAGCATTCTTCATTTCATCTTCCGTGACGTCGCCCATCAAAAGAATTTTGCCGGTCGGACCCATGGAGGCGATGACGTGTTTGTTTTTACCGGCGGCCTCGCGGGAAATGGCCGCGGCCTGCTCGTTGATTTCGCCGGCCCTTCCGGTCAGGCCGAAAAATTCAAGCTTGAAGGCGTTGCCGCCGAAACTGTTGGTTTTTATCATATCGGCGCCGGCCTCGATGTAATCGCGGGCGATTGCCAGAACGTCGTCGCGGTGCGTCAGGCACCAGAGTTCGGGACATTCCCCGGGCTGCAGTCCCTTTTTCTGAAGCATGGTGCCCCAGGCTCCGTCGGAAACGAGAACTCTGCCCTCGGCGATTTCAAGAGAGATGCGTTTCATGGTGGAAATGCTCTATAGTCCTGGCAAAATGTCAAGCATTGATTCCGCTTAAAATTTGACATTTACCCCGTCTTCCATTAATTTTTCTGAGAGTTTTTTAGGAGTAAAAATAATGACGCAAGGAATCGCTGAAAAAATCATAAGAGAGCATTTGGCAGGCGGTAAATTCGAGGTCGGGCGCGAGATCGCCCTGAAAATAGACCAGACCCTTACCCAGGACGCCACGGGCACCATGGTTTATTTGCAATGGGAAAGCCTGGGCCTGAAAAATCTCAAAACCGAACTCTCGGTCAGTTATGTTGACCACAACACCATCCAGGACGGATTCGAGAACGCCGACGATCACAGATATCTGCAGAGCGTCGCCGAAAAATACGGCATTTATTTTTCACGGCCGGGCAACGGCGTCTGCCATCAGGTGCATCTGGAACGGTTTGCCGTTCCAGGCAAAACTTTGCTGGGCTCTGATTCGCACACTCCCACCTGCGGCGGCCTTGGAATGCTGGCCATAGGCGCCGGCGGCATTGACGTCGCCCTGGCCATGGCCGGAAAACCTTTTTACGTGACCTGCCCCAAAATAATCAATATTCGTTTGCGCGGCAAACTGCCGAAATTTTCCTCGGCCAAGGACGTGATTCTGGCCGTCTTGCAAATACTGACCACCAAGGGCAACACGGGCGCGGTTGTCGAATACGGCGGAGACGGCGTTGCCACGCTTTCGGTCCAGGAACGCGCCACCATAACCAATATGGGCGCCGAACTTGGGGTGACTTCCTCGGTTTTCCCGAGCGACGACGTGACGCGCGCCTTCCTGAAAGCCCAGGGACGTGAGAACTGCTGGCGTGAAATTCTGCCGGAAAAGAACGCTCATTATGACCGTGTGCTGGAAATTGACCTTGAAAAAGTCAGGCCGATGGTCGCCAGGCCTGACAGCCCGGACAATGTTTCGGCCATTGGGGAAATAAGCGGCCTGAAAGTCAATCAGGTGGCGATCGGCAGCTGCACCAACGCGGCTTTCGAGGATTTGATGAAGGTTTCTGCAATTCTGAAGGGACAAAAAATCCATCCTGACGTGAGCCTTGTGGTTGCACCCGCATCGCGCCAGGTATATTCAATGTTGGCGGCCAATGGCGCATTGTCCGCCCTGCTGGAAGCCGGAGCGCGCATCCTTGAGCCGGTTTGCGGATTTTGCATCGGCAACTGCCACGCCCCTTGCAGTGAAGGCGTAAGCCTGCGCACCACTAACCGCAATTTCAAGGGCAGATCCGGCACGAAGACCGCGAAAGTATATCTGGTCAGCCCGGAAACGGCGGCGATTGCGGCAATAAATGGCGAAGTGGTTGATCCTGCTTCCGCTGGTTTTGAATGCGCGGTTGTGACAACTCCGGAAAAATTTTTGGTTGATGACAGCATGATTATCCCGCCCAAGCCTGAAACACAGCGTGCAGGCGTGGAGGTAGTGCGCGGACCAAACATCGGCAAACCGCTTTCTTTGGAACCGCTGGCCGACAGCATCAAGGGCAATGTCGAGTTGAAAGTCGGCGACAAGATTACAACCGACGACATCATGCCGGCCGGCGCCCGTTTGAAATACCGTTCGAACATAGAAAAATACGCGCAATTCGTTTTCGAGCAAGTTGATGCAAATTTCAGCCGCCGCTGCCTTGAAAACAAGGCGAAAAATATGGATTCGATCATTGTCGGCGGATTGAGTTACGGCCAGGGGTCCTCGCGTGAACACGCTGCCATCTGCCCCAGGTTTTTAGGCGTAAAGGCGGTTATCGCGAAATCATTCGAAAGAATTCATTTCGCCAACCTGGTAAATTACGGCATATTGCCGCTGGTGCTGGAAAATGCCGACGATTACTCCGCATTGATGTTGTCTGACGAACTTGAAATAAGCGGCCTGAAAGCCGCCGTCAGGGACGGCCGGACGATTTCGGTGAGGGACAAGACGACCGGAACCGAAATAAAGGCAAATCTTCCCGTAAGCGACCGGCAGCGCGAAATACTTTTGGCCGGCGGAGTGTTGAACCATGCGCGGAAGACGGTGTGATGGAATGTTGTATGTTCGGATGTTATCTCCAAAAAATCAACAATGCAGAAAGATAAATTATGAATAAAATCATGTTCGATAGTAGGGATGGAAAATACAACATCCCGGAATCTCCCATTATTCCATTCATCGAGGGCGACGGCATTGGCCCGGACATCTGGCGGGCGTCCGTGAGAGTTTTTGATTCCGCCGTAAAAAAGGCGTACGGCGGCAAACGCAATGTTGCCTGGAAGGAAGTTTTGGCGGGCGAAAAAGCCTTCAAGGCGACCGGCAACTGGCTGCCGGATGAGACCGTCAGGACCTTTTCCGAGTATTTGATCGGCATAAAGGGTCCGCTCACCACGCCTATCGGCGGGGGACATCGCAGTCTGAACGTGGCCTTGCGCCAGAAACTCGATCTCTTCGTCTGCCTGCGACCCGTGCGCTGGTTCGAGGGCGTGCCCAGTCCCGTAAAACATCCGGAAAAGGTCAATATGGTAGTATTCCGCGAGAACACCGAGGACGTTTATGCCGGGCTTGAAGTTTCTTCCGGCAGCGCCGAGGCAAAACGCCTGATAGAATTTTTGACAAAGGAATTTAACTGGAAAATACGGCAAGATTCCGGGATCGGCGTGAAACCGATCAGCGAGACGGGCAGCAAGCGGCTTATCCGCGCCGCATTCGAATATGCCGTTAAAAATCAACGCAAGAGTGTCACCCTGGTTCACAAGGGCAATATCCAGAAATTTACCGAAGGCGCCTTTAAAAACTGGGGATATGAAGTTGCAAAGGATTATGAAGGAAAAGTCGTCGTCAGGGACGTGATTGCTGACATTTTCTTTCAGCAAGCCCTAACCAGGCCGGAGGAATTTGACGTGATCGCCACCATGAACCTTAACGGCGATTACATGTCCGACGCCCTTGCCGCTCAGGTGGGCGGCATTGGGATTGCGCCGGGAGCGAACATCAATTATGAGACCGGTCATGCGGTCTTTGAGGCCACGCACGGTACTGCCCCGAAATACGCTGATCAGGACAAGGTCAACCCCGGCTCGGTCATTCTTTCCGGTGAAATGATGTTCCGCCATATCGGTTGGGTTGAAGCCGCGGATTTGATCATTCAAGGCATCAGCCGCGCCATCCGGAACAAGGCCGTCACGTACGATTTCCATCGCCTGATGGAAGCGGCGAAACTGCTGAAATGTTCCGAATTCGGGGATGAGATTATCAGGAATATGTGAAGGGACAGCCCTTAAATATTAAATTCCGATGCCTCTTGTTACTTTTTTTTTGAGAATTTAATATTTAAGGGCTGTCCCTGTGTCTTAACTATATTCAATCGAATCGAAATGGAGGAAAAAATGCCCGCAAAAATAATTGACGGCAAGCAGGTGGCCGCTGACATTCGCGCCGAACTGAAAAAAGAGGTCGAGGCTTTAAAGGGCAGGGGGATAACGCCCGGACTGGGAGTGATTCTGGTGGGGGATAATCCGGCCTCGAAATCATACGTTACCGCCAAGGAAAAAGCCTGCGAGGAAATCGGCATTTATTCCGACGACAACCGTTTGTCCACCGCAACTTCCCAAAAGGAACTCCTGGCTCTGGTGGCGCGTATGAATTCGGACCCGAAAATCCACGGTATTCTGGTGCAACTTCCTTTGCCGAAACCTTTGGATGAAAACGAGGTTTTGCTGGCGATCAATCCGGAGAAGGACGTGGACGGGTTTCATCCGGTCAACGTCGGCAAAATGATGCTTGGCCAAAAGGCGTTTCTGCCGTGCACTCCGCACGGCGTGCTCCAGCTTCTGGTGCGTTCGGGCGTGCAACTCAAGGGGGCGCACGTGGTCGTGGTCGGACGCAGCAACATCGTCGGCAAGCCGTTGGCGAATATGCTCATCCAGAAAAATGAAAGCGCCAATGCGACAGTAACGGTCTGCCACACGGGAACGAAAGACATCGGTTATTTTACCAGGCAGGCGGACGTGGTAGTGGCCGCGGCAGGCCATCCGGACACGATCACGTCCGACATGGTTAGGGAAGGGGCGGTTGTGATTGACGTGGGCGTAAACCGCATCAATGATGCCACCAAGAAATTAGGATTCCGGCTGGTTGGCGACGTTGATTTTGAAAATGTTTCCAAAAAGGCGGCCCTGATCACTCCGGTCCCCGGCGGCGTGGGCCCCATGACCATCACCATGCTGCTCTACAATACGGTGGAGTCAGCGAAACGTTTTGGATGAAACGGAAAACGTTCAACCTTCAAATCTCAACGCCCAATGTAACGGAAATTGAAGGTTGGGCGTTGAGTGCTGGAAAATTTCCCCAAAATTCTTGCGCTATTCCTTTTTCCCGGCCGCTTCTTTGATCAGGTTGAGGGCGATGACTTCGCGCTGGATCTGGTTGGTGCCTTCGTAAATCTGGGTGATCTTTGCGTCGCGCATCATTTTTTCAACCGGGTATTCCTTCATGTAGCCGTAGCCGCCGAACACCTGCACGGCGTCGGTGGTGACGCGCATGGCGGTGTCCGAAGCGAACAGCTTGCACATGGCCGATATTTTGCCGATATCCTTGGCGCCGCTGTCAATGTAGCGCGCGGCCTGGTAGACGAGCGTGCGCGCGGCTTCGACCTGCGTGGCCATGTCGGCCAGCATGAATTGCACGCCCTGGAATGAGCAGATCGGCTGGCCGAACTGGCGTCTTTCGCGGCTGTATTTTACGGCTTCGTCAAGCGCGCCGGCCGCTATGCCCAGCGCCTGGGCCGCAACACCCGGACGCGACATATCCAGTGTTTTCATGGCCACTATAAAGCCCATGCCTTCCCTGGCCAGCAGATTGGCCTTGGGAACGCGGCAGTCCTGGAACACGAGTTCGCGCGTGGCCGAGGCGCGGATGCCCATTTTGTTTTCCTTTTTACCGAAGGTGAAGCCGGGCATGCCTTTTTCGAGGATGAACGCGCTGGCCCCGCGCGCGCCGCGGGTGGGATCGGTCTTGGCTATGACCGTGTAAACATCAGCCTCGCCGCCGTTGGTGATCCATTGCTTGGTTCCGTTCAGCACGTAAAAATCGCCGTCTTTTTTGGCGGTGGTGGCAAGGCCTCCTGCGTCGCTGCCTGCGTTGGCTTCCGTGAGCCCGAAGGCCGCCAGCGATTCGCCCTTGGCTATGCGCGGCAGGTATTTTTGCTTCTGCTCATCGGTCCCGAAAAGGATGATGGGGAAGGTGCCCAGGCCTGTGGCCGCCATGCTCAAGGCGATGCCGCTGCAGATCTTTGAAAGTTCTTCCACTGCGACGGTCAGATCCATGATGCCGCCGCCCATGCCGCCGTATTTTTCCTCTATATAAAGGCCGCACAAATCCGACTGGGAGAATATCTTGAGAATATCGTGGGGGAATTCGCCGGTCTCGTCATAATGGGCCCGGACGGGCTTGACTTTTTCGTTGGCAATCTGTCTGCTCAAGTCGCGAATCATCACCTGTTGTTCGGTCAAGCAATAGTCCATAATTTTTTTCCTCCTTTGATTGAATTGGCGGGAATTGTATTGATGAACATGGGGGAAGTCAACGCCGGAAATGTTTTTTCTGCTGATGGGTGATCCTGCTGCTTCACGGCAGCAGGCGCGTGGGGCGGACGTGCGGGAAGACGCGCGCCGGGATGAAACCCTCGGCGTATTTTGCGCCGCACTGATAACCGCGGTAGCGCGCGGAAGTCCTGACATAATCGGCAAAATCCAGGCCGTCATGGTTCAGCATGAAATCTATCTGCGATTTGTGCGCCATGAGCATTTTTATCTTCGTTTCGATCACCGGCGTAATATCCACGTATTCCTCCGGCACAAACCCCAAGCCGCACAGGGTGTCCATGTAAAACACCGCCGGCCGCTTCTCAACCGGCGGATTCTCCTGTTCATTGTCGCAGAAATGCGGCGCGCCGGACCAGAATGAGGCATCCAACACCAGCTTGCTGGTGTAATTATGGTCGGACATATAGTCATGCGGATAATGGGTGATGATAACATCCGGTTTCACTTTCCGAACCACTTCCACGATTTTCTTCCGCATGGCAAGCGTAACTTCAACGTGTCCATCCGGAACCTCAAGCGGATAAACCTCTGCGCCGATCAAAGCCGCGGATTCAGCCGCTTCACTCCGCCGGATTGCGGCGATCTTTTCCGGCGCCATCTCCACGCTCCCCTTGTCGCCCATGGTCAGATAACACATCGCAACCTTGTTGCCGCGCCGGGCGTATAACGCCAGCGTTCCGGCGCACAATGCCTCGATATCATCCGGGTTCGCTCCAACTGCCAATATGTTCATTTTATCACACCTTTCTTGTTCAATGCCACATAATACGAAAGATTTCTGGGATTATCCGGGTCGCATCCGACCGCCAATGATTTATAATACGCCATGAACTGCAGGGCCGGCATGTACAACACGTCCCTGATTCCATCCGGCAAGCCGGTTTTCAATTCCAGCAGGTAATCGGTATTTTTCCCCAAGCCCCCGGCGGCCTTGTCGCACAAGGCAAATACTTTGCCGCCCAGCTTCTTCATGTTCCCGGCCAGAGCCGCGTCATATTTGCGCCCGGCATCGGAGGTTAAAATCGCAACCAGCATGTTTTTATCCACGTTCGACATGGGGCCATGCTGATAATCCAGGGAAACATAGGAATCAGAAGGCAAAAGCACCATTTCCTTGACCTTCAACTGCGCCTCCCGCGCCAGGCCGTAATAGGGTCCGGTCCCCAGGAAAGCGTATTTTTTGACGGCGGCATCGTTGCTGATTCTGCGTCCCAGTTCCTCGAATTTTTCCATTCCCTTGAGCGCCATGTCCGGAAGTCTCTTAAACATTGAACATCGCTCTCTGGTGCCGGAAAAATATTCCGCCAGATAATATCCGGCCAGAATCATGGCGGTCAGGGAACGGGTGGTGGTCACGCTCTTTTCCTGGGCTTTTTCAAGCACCAGCGGAACGTCGGCCGTTTTTGCCATGGCGCTGTCTCCGAAACACACCAGCGCCACGGTGACGGCGCCGTGTTTTTTTGCCGCTTGCAACGCAAGCGCGCTTTCGGTCGTTTGACCGGAACGCGAAATCACCACGGCCAGCGTCCGGCGTTTTTTGGAAAAAAAACACTCCGGATTGACGACAAGGTCAGAAGCATGCGCCGGACGGCAGGTCTTCCCCGACACCATTTGCGCATACGGCGCCACGGCGCAGGAAACGTTGAAGCCGGAGCCGCATCCTGAAAAAATAATTTCTTCGGCATTTTCCCACATTTTCCCGAGCTTTTTTTCCGAGTTTTCGACTTTTTGAATGGCTTCCGGCCAGCATTTCGGCTGGGTGCGGATTTCCTCAAGCGTATAAATTCCCCTGGACTGTTTTTTGTTTTTGCTCATATTGTCATTTACCTCCGTTTATTAATTTAAAAAACATGTCTCTCGCTAAATTTTATATATTTCGTGTCTTGTGAAGCGTATTTCGTCTGACGTTTCACGCTTCACGCGCGACGCGCTTCGCTCGTCTAAGTCGGCAATTTTTCCGGCAGACCGACGCAGGCGACAGCCGTTGCGCCGAATTTGTTTCCCAGCCGCACCGCGTCGGCCATCGAATCTCCCCGGTTGATTGCCAGCAAAAATCCGGCATTGAAACAGTCGCCTGCGCAGCTTGTGTCAATCGCTTCCGTTTTGTCCGCCGCCGGATATTTTTCGATGCCGCCGTTGTTTCTTAAAAAGGCACCTTGGGCCCCTGCCTTTACGACCACACATTTCGCCGATGGCGGAGGGAAGGAGGCGAGCGAGCGCTCCGTATCGTCAATCCCTGACATGGCGTGCAATTCATCGGCATTCGGCAGAAAAAAATCAAGATCGGACCAGAAAGGATCCAGACCGGACAAATCCCATTCATTATCCTGATCGCATCCGGGATCCAGCGAAGTGGTCATGCCTGCCATTTTGGCCCGATGGAGCAGGGGGCCTATGGACGGTTTCAGCTTTTTTTGCAGGAAATACGCGGCCAGGTGCAGGTGTTTTCCCCTGGAAAGATAGCTTCCGGGCATGTCTTCCATGGTGGCGGCGGCGACTGTGCCTGAATTTGTCATGTACATGCGATCGCTTGGATAAGTCAGGGCCACGGTCACGCCTGTTTGCCGGCCGTTTTCAAGGCGGATGGTTTTCGAATCAATTCCATATTTTTCGATCTCGGCGATCAGCCAGCGTCCGAAAAAATCGTTTCCCACAACGCCGTAAAAACTGACGGGACAATTTGCCCTGGAGAGCATGCAGGCCGTATTGGCCGCGGAACCGCCGATTTTAAGACGGTAATTGTCCGCCAGTATTTCCCGTCCCGGTGCAGGCGCCGATTCCAGCCCGGAAAAAATCAGGTCGACGTTCAGATCGCCCAGAACTATGATCGTTTTCATCTTGGAATCATCCGTAAAAAGGCACAAAATTCACAAGGCAGATAATCGCATGTTTTTGTGTTCTTCTTGTGCATCCTTGTGGCAAAAAAATCATTTCTTTATCCGCGTTTCACCACGCCGCTCCAGTCCTTTTCGAACTGCGCAATGCCGTTGTCCGTGAGCGGGTTGTCGAACAACTGGTCGAACACCTTGTAGGGCAGCGTCACGACGTGCGCCCCGGCATCCATGGCCTGCAGGACATGCAGCGGGGTTCGCACGCTGCCGATGATGATTTCCGATTTGAAATCATACCTGGCGATCATTTCCGCCGTGTGTCGCACGATTTCCATTCCGTTGATGCCGACAGCGTCTATCCTGCCTACGATGATGCTTACATAGGCGGCCCCTCCCTTGCAAGCAAGAAGCGCCTGATTTTGCGATGCGCACATGGTGAGGTTGATGCGCACCCCCTCCTTGCTCAACTGGGAAAGGGCGCTGATGCCGGCGCGAGTGGCCGGCAGTTTTATCACGGCGTTTTTCCCCCAGGAGGCCAATTCCCTGGCTTCCCGCACCATTCCGGCGCAGTCCGGCGACATGACTTCCACGCTGACGTCGCCCGGCACCAGATCGATTATTTCACGGGCGGTCTTTTCAAACGGCCTGCCGGATTTGGCGATAATGGAAGGGTTGGTGGTCACACCGTCCAGCACGCCGGTTGCCAGGGCTTTTTTGATTTCGATTATCTCGGCGGTATCCAGAAATATCTTCATGTTTTCTCCTCGTTTTGTTAATTGTTACCGATACGCATTAACGTTTTTATGCTGACATTTATTTTCGGCGGGTCGCCCAGTTCCGTGGCCACGAGGTCCGCTTCTGAAAAATCCTCGCCTTCGGTATAGCCGTTTTTGGTGATTATGCATTTCATCCCGGCGCCTTTGGCGGCCAGCAGCCCGTTGCGGCTGTCCTCAACCACGACGCATTCATGCGGATTCACTTTCAGTTTTTCCGCCGCCAGAATATATATTTCCGGGTCCGGTTTTTTCTTTTTCACCACGTCGCCCGCCAGGATCGCGGCAAAAGCCTCAAGGCGTTTTTTCCCGAAAAGTTTTTCCACCAGCAGATTGACCGCCTTTTCGTTGGAAGTGGAACAGACTGCCAGCAAAACACCTGCATTAACGGCTTCATCCACCAGGCGGGCCGCCCCCGTCCGCAGGGGTATTTGACCGGATTCAAGGATTTTCATGAAATGCTCCGTCTTTGACTTGTGCAGTTGGGCGATCAGAGTATCGCTGTCGGTTTCATTCGCCGGCCAGCCGTAATGGTCGAAATAATAACGCATGCGTTCCTTGCCGCCGGCAATTTTCAAAAGCTTTCCGTACAAGGCCTCATCCCACTGAAACTTGTATCCCTTTTGCGCAAAGGCGCGGTTGAAGGCAACCCGATGCCCATCGCGTTCCGTATCGGCCAGTACGCCATCGCAGTCAAATAAGAGCGCCTTCATGTTTTTTCTCCGGGTTGGCCGATGTAACCGATCGGGGACAGCACCCGCGCTTCCGCTCCGTCCTGAACAATAATTTTCAACAGTACGCCGTCCTGTTCCGCCTCTATTTCCAGCACACCCTTGTCCGCCTCCACGGCACAGATTGGCTCTCCCTTGCTGACTTTTTCATTTTCTTTTTTCATCCATTCAGTAATTGTTCCCGATTCGATATTTTCGCCCAGTTGGGGCATTATGATTGCTGTTGCCATGATTTTTACCTCCCAAAGCGGGTTATATCCTCCCGGAACAAGTCATTGCGTGAAATTTACCAAACCAGAATCCAATTTCACGCAATCTCTTTTGCTCCGTGCATCCGTGGTGAATCCTTTTTTTTGTTTTTTATCGCAGTACCTTACATATCAGGTACTAAAAACGCTTAAGCGTTTTTAAATACCACCATAAATTTCTCAACTTCACGTTTAATCCGTTCATGTTGTGCGGAAATGATTTTCAAGGGATTGTTTTCCTCCTGATGAACGTCATGGTAATCGGCAAAGCCTTTTATAAAGGCGTGTTTAATATGGGTGGAAACATTAATCTTTGCGCACCCGGAACGGATGCAGCGGCGAAAAGTTTCGTCCGACAAACCCGTGCCGCCATGCAACGCCAAAGGCATTCCGGTGCGTTTGGCGATTTCTTCAATGCGGTCAAAGGCTATTCTGGGGGTCTCCTTGTAAAAACCGTGCGCTGTGCCCACCGCCGGCGCAAGGCAATCTATTCCGGTCTGTTTGCAGAATTCTCCGGCCTCGGCCGGATCGGCAAGGTTTGCGTCTTCCGTTCTGACGGCAATAGCCTCCTCCACTCCGCCTATTTTTCCAATCTCGCCCTCAACGCTGATTCCTTTCGGATGCGCCATGGTAACCACTTCTTTCGTCAAGGCCGCATTTTCATCAAACGGCCTGGCCGAGGCGTCAATCATCACCGAGGTCCAGCCGCCTTCAATGCACTCGCGGATCATCGCCATGTCCTTGCAATGATCAAGATGCAGAGCCGCCGGCACGGCTGATGCGCCCGCCAATTCACGCATCCATCCGGCTATCGCATTGACACCCCAGAATTTTACCGTGGCGGGCGAAGTTTGGATGATAACCGGAACGTCGATGCCTTCGGCCGCTCCAATCACCGCCCGCAATGAGTTATAATCCAGAATATTAAAGGCTCCGACAGCATTTCCTTCCACCGCGGCTTTTTTAAGCATACCAACCATATTTTCAAGAGCCATGAATCTCCTCCTTGACCGTTTTGACTATATCCGCAATCTGTGGAACGCAGATTTCCTCCAGTTTGCCGTTGTACGGAATCGGCGTATTTTTACCCGCCAAGATCCGGATCGGGCACTTCAGGGAGGAAAAGGCTTCCTCCTGAATTATCGAGGCAATGTCCGAGGCCACGCCGCCGCGCCGCACCGCCTCCTGCACGATTAACGCGCGTCCTGTCTTTTTTACCGATTGCAGTATCATTTCCCTGTCAAGCGGAACCAGTGAGCGCAGGTCAAGGACCTCGGCTTCAATCCCTTCTGCCGCCAGTTTTTCCGCTGCGGCCAGGGAACGCAACACCATGTTCGACCAGGCAATCAATGTAACGTCCTTGCCGGCGCGTTTAATCTCCCCGCGCCCAAGTTCGACCGTGTACTCGTCATCCGGCACTTCCCCCTTGGTCATATAGAGTTTCTTGTGCTCGATAAATATGACCGGATCATCGCCCCTGATGGCGCTCTTTAACAACCCCTTTGCATCATAAGGCGTGGCTGGCATAATCACTTTCAGCCCCGGCACATGATAAAAAAACGCCTCCAGGCTTTGGGAGTGCTGGGCCGCAAGCATGTTTCCGCTTCCGCCCTGGGTTCTGATCACCATCGGCACCTTTCCTCTGCCGCCGGTCATAAACTTGTATTTGGCCGCTTGATTCACGATCTGATCCATGGTCAGCAGGATAAAATCTATGAAAAGGATTTCCACGACCGGCCGCATGCCCGTTATGGCCGCACCGACTCCGGCGCCGGTGAAGCTTGCCTCGGAAATCGGGGTGTCCAGCACGCGCAACTCCCCGAATTCGCTAAGAAGGCCGGCCGTTACCTTGTAGGAGCCGCCGCGTTCGGCGATGCCTTCCCCCATGATAAAAACGTTTCGGTCGCGCCTCATTTCCTCTGCCAGGGCCTCGTTCAAGGCCTCGCGATACATCAATGTTTTCATTCGCACACCTCCAGAAATTTTTCAACGGAAGGTTCCGGGCTGTTTTTGACGTATTCCACCGCTGATTCTATTTCCGCTTCAATGTGTTTTTCAATGTCGCGGATTTTTTCCTCCGGGTACGGCGACTGCAGCAACTTGTTGCGCATGGTCGTAACGGGGTCCTGCGCCTTGAAATATTCCAGTTTTTCGCGCGGCATGTAGGCGCCGGGATCGTTCACATGATGGCCGCCATGGCGGTAGGTTTTTGCTTCGACCAGCGCCGGACCTTGCCCGTTCCTGCATTGTTCCAGGGCGGATTGAACGGCCTCGTATACGGCTGCCGCGTCATTGCCGTCGATTTGACCGGAGCTCACCAGATAACCTGACGCGCGTCTGAATAAATCCGCAGTCCGGCTTGTTTGTTCGATGGGGGTGGAAACGGCATAACCGTTGTTTTCGATTAAAAACACGACCGGCAGGTTCCAGATGGCGGCCAGATTGAGAGATTCTGGAAATACGCCGTTGTTGGAAGCGCCGTCGGAAAGAAATATTATCACGGCCTGAGTCGTTCCGCGTATTTTTGCCCCCAGCGCCGCGCCGACGCCCATGGGAATGCCGCCGCCGACTATGCCGTTGGCGCCCAGGTTGCCGAGGTTGAAGTCGGCTATATGCATCGAGCCTCCGCGGCCCTGACAATAGCCGGTCTCTTTCCCGCATATTTCCGCCATCATGGCTTTTATGTCGGCCCCGTTGGCTATGCAGTGGCCGTGGCCGCGGTGGGTGCTGACAATATAGTCGCCGGACCGCATGGCTGCGCAGGCGCCGGCGGCAATGGCCTCCTCGCCTATGTATGAATGCAAATACCCGTTGATCAGTCCCTGGCGGTAGAGGACTGCACATTTTTTCTCGAACGATCTTATCCTGTAAACCGTCGCATACAGTTTCTTTGGCAAAAGCGGATCCTCTGTTTTGGAGGCTAATTTTGAATCATTCATTAAATCTCCTTTTTGTTTATACTTAACGCACTAAGTTGCGGTAAAAAAATTATTTCGCCTCCACCACAAACCGGTATTCCTTTCCGTTGTAAAGGGACAATTCCATTTCCAAAACCAGATTCTTGCCGCAGAATGTGACGCCTTCCACGCGGAAGGCCGGCGCCGGAGACTGGAGATCGAAAAATCCGATCACGGCAGAATTGAGCATTTCCACTCCCAGGGTCTGTTCTATGCGCGTCAGGTGAAGTTTGTATTCTTTTTCGTATATTTCATACAAAGAGCCCGAGAGGTTCTTGTTTTCTATGCCGGGGCACAAGGCCATTGAAATGTAGCGGGTTTCCAGCATCATGGGCGCACCATCCGCCAGGCGCAGACGGTTTACCTTGAAGACCGGCGCCCTGATCGTGTATTTTCTGCCGTTAATCCGGGCAAAATAATCGGATTGCAATATCCTGCTGTCAAGGACGCGCGTGGTGGGAGAGCGGCCGGATTGCAGCATGTTGTCCGTAAAACTCAGGATTTTGTTGATGCGCCGCTCCACGGCTTCCGTGCGGACAAAGGCCCCCTTGCCCTTGATCTTGGTGATCCATCCCTCTATTTCCGTTTCCTGCAGGGCCTTACGGGCGGTGGTGTTGCTGACCTTGTATTCTTTTATGATTTCGTTCTCGGAAAAGGTGCGTTCTCCCGGACGTATCTTGCCGGACTTGATAGCTGATATTATGTCTCCGGCGATCGTCTGGTACTTGGGTATCAGATCTGTATTTTTAGTTGCCAACATAACGCACTATGTTCTTTTTTTCATAAAGTATAGATATTTTTCGACCTTGTCAACTTTTATTTTGATTTTTTTGCGGCTGGAACCGAATGGCGAATCATGAGGATTAATCTGAACGGCATTGCCGTTTATTCCGTCACCGGCGTATATTCTGGGCCGCCGAAATTGTGCTGACTTGATTGGTAGTCCTGGCTTGAGAGGAATAATTCCCATAGGCCGGTGTCCTGATGATATACGGCCAAATCCGCTTTCCCGTCGCCGTCGTAATCCTCCGGAACAGGTATGCCGTTTATATTTCCAGCCGTACCGCCCCACCAGGTATAATGCCCCAACGTTCCCAGCGAGCCCGACCGCAACACCTGCCAATAAGCCGTGGACGGCGCATATACCGCCGGATCAACCAATCCATCCCCGTCATAATCTGCCGGAGCAGGCAAATTACCAACCCCGCCAAATTTTCCGACCGTGACTCGATACCCGGCTCCTGACAAGGCCATGCCCCAAACACCTGTTTTTTCATCATACACTGCCGGATCCGCCAATCCATCGCCGTCGTAATCCGCCATCACCGGCTGATAGCCGGTTGCCCCAAGATAGGCATAACTGGAAACATATCCTCTTGATGACGCCGCCCCCATCCAGTATCCGTCCGTTTCGCGATAAACGACAGGATCGGTTTTTGCGTCCCCGTCAAAGTCGCTTTGCGTCGCCGTGAATTCCGGTCCGCCATACTCGCAGACAATCACCCGGAAGTCGGAAGAGAATCTTGCCAGCCACTGGCCGTTCACGTTGTTATAGACCGCCACATCCGCGAGCCCATCGCCGTCGTAATCACCCGGTGCCGACGTCAGATCGGCCGAGCCGGTTTCCACAAACATCCCATTTTGATAATTATATCCTGAGAGCGCCACCAGCCACAGACCGGCAGAAACGTTATAGATGGCGGGATCAGCCTTGCCGTCCCCGTCATAGTCCCCGGGAACTGGCGCAGGGAAGCCTGCATTCCTGAGGATGGATGCGGGAACATCCGCCAGCGAATTGATGATGTGGTTGTTGAGGTAAACAAGACGGGTGGGATGGGAGATCCCGTCCGGGTCCGTATAGGGACAGATATTAAAGAACTCGCTGTTCAGCCAATAATTGCCTATATAATTGATGTCGCCATAGGTGCGGCAGCCGCCGATGTCCTTGCCGTAGGGCCAGCCGTTGGCGAGGCTCGGAAGGATTGAGTAAGGGAGGGGGGCCAGCAGGTTGGGTGGTGGACCGAAGTACATTTCGCCGATTGGGTTGTCGAAAGACACGTTGTTGCTCAGCGTGACATAGCGACTGCCGCCGTCGGTGTAAAACGTGTTGCCGCCGGCCTTGGGTCTTTTGCCGATGGCGACGTTGCCCGAGATGAGGGTCCCGTTCGTCATCGAATCCCCCTGGAATCCTGTCGTGTAAATAGCCCCGCCGTCCCAGAGCACCTGAAGGAACCGCTCGATCCGGTTATTGATAATCTTGTTTCCACAGGTGGCAGTCGGGGTTCCGTACAATCCCCACTGACCCGAAACAGCACCCGGCACGCCGGGATAACTCCCCGGATCCAGGAGACCCCACCCCCAGCCAAGGGCGATTCCTGACCACGGGACGTTGGTGATCGTGTTGTTTCGGATGGTCGTGCGCGTGGTGCATCCCGCAAAGATTGCGGCGGAGTCAAAGTAATCGCGGCCGGTATTCTGGATCAGGTTGTTGAAAACCGTGTTGTCGCAAGTGAGCTGGTCGTGAGTGGGCGGGTGATGGTCGCTTTCCGAGATGCCGCCGATTTGAATCGCGGAGGACGAAATGTCGTCAAAGCGGTTGTTTTGGATAAGGTTACTCTGGCTTCCGGTATCGAAATCGAGCGCAATTGATCCGAGGTGCTCGAAGCCATTTTCTTGAAACACGATGTTTCTGGCATAGCTGATCCGGATGTTGCCGGGGGTGCGGTCGAGGCGGTCGGGGGACCCCGGCGTGTTGGGTTGGATGTGGCCGATGACGTTGGGCGCATTGGTGCCGACCAGGTACATGCCGCTTTGATCTGCGACGTATCCTTCGCCCCCGCTGGGCCGCAACCATGTGGCATAGCGGAAGGTCAGTCCTTCGAAGCGAATGTTGGAAACCGGACTGCCGGGCGCGCCGGTTACTGAGATCAACGTCTCGACGACCGGCAATTCAATATCGGCGGTCGCCATGTTTTCATACGATTGGGGAATGTAATAAACCCGGCCGGCCGCGGAATTCATAACCCACTCGCCGGGGAGGTCAAGGAAGGACAGACTGTTCTCGAAACGCGTCACCTGCCAGAAGCTCCAGATGCCCGGCGCGTAGACGCCGGGTTTTGCCAAGTCCTCCCCGTAAAAACAGTTTGCGTTGGTCCATGCCGGTTCCTTCATGACCAACCGTCCGGTGTAAGCCCCGGTCGCCTGCACGGAATCCACCCCACAGATCATCATTTTCCATTGAGTGACCAGCACGGCGTCAACCTCTCCGGGGTTGTGCCACTGGGCGGGATCGGCCCAAGCCCAGTCATCATCGTAGTTCCATAAGGTCACCTCATATTGAATTCCCTCATCCTGGTTCGGCAGAAAGCTGGCTGGGTAGTCGGTCGTTCTAGCCCTTGTCGCCCGCTGGCCGTTGACGAAAAGTTGCCTCGATCGAGTGCCGGGCTCAATGTCCGCATAATAAATGTTATTGCTACTGGAGAGACGCTGCCACCCTTCGACCTTGAGCGACCCGCAGATCACGGGAGTTTCTCCCGTAACGGCTCGCCAGATAACCTTGTTCATTCCGCGCCCGGAGTCGCGCACATCGAGTTCAAGCTCTTCCGTAAGCCGGTAGGTCCCGCCAAACAGGTTCACGACGATATCATCGCGGTAAAGCGGATCCACGCCCCGCACGGCATCCCGCGCCCGCGTCAGGGACTGAAAGGGAGCGTTGATCGTTCCGGAATTAGTGTCGCTCCCGGCCGGGGAAACCCAGAACATCTGTGAAGCACCGATGACCGGTTCATACGCCAAAGCCGTCAGCGTCCCAGCCAGAATAAATCCCATCACCCGCTTCATTGCCTTCATACGTTAAGCCCCTTTGTTTTTCGAACAATTACGCTACAAATAATTATTCCTGATTTGACTTTAAGTTTACACCCGCCCCGGCATAAGGTCAACATGGGAATCACGGATTGCCAGCCGGAAACCCGGGCTTCGCAGGTTGCCCATATGTCGCGGCTGGAATGTGTCCGCGAGACCCTGCGTCTGGCCTTGGATTTCCTGGCCGCCTTCGGCGGTTCGGGTGCCTGGGAGCCGTGGTTCTCGCGCTATCGTGAACGCAACGCGCACGAACTCCGGAACGCCTCTGTCGAGCGCCTGCGTTTGACGCTGGAGCAGGCCGGGCGTGACGCACAGGATATATTGGCCAGGACGCAGGCGCTCGGCAACACGGTCGTCCGATCCGAACCGATTGTCTTGTTGCAACGCGTGTTTGTGGAACAGTTTGAATTGACGTCCGATATTGCGCCTCAACAGCGCAAAGCCGCGCCGCCCGGTACCGTAAGGCCACCTGTCCAGCCGGCAAGATCAGCACGGAATGTTCCCGAATCACGGAAACCAAACTCCAGTGCAAAATCAATTGTCAAGGGCTGACCCTGAATGCGCCTTCAATTGCCGGTAGCGCGCGCTGTACCAGACGCTCATTTGCGCCTCGCGGTGGTCAAAGCCGAACGCGCGTCTGGTGACGGCAAGGATAGGGGGGGCCTGGATTCTTTTGGCGATCCCGAGGCCGCAATACTGGTTCCACCAGCGTTCAAGGTCGGCGATGAATTCTTTGTTGTTTTTAAACAGCTCCTTTATATTCCCCTCATAACAAATTTCCTTTTCCAGCGTGCCTGCCAGGCACCACTCAAGTATCTCTTCCGGTGTGACCCTTTGCCAGCGTTCGACCCAGGCCGCGAAAAGCCGGTCATGGTACGGGTAAATGAGCGGGTCGCCCTTGTTCCGATCCACGTTTTGAGCGGGACTGAGTTCTGCAGAAGGCGCCAGGGTAAAACAGCCTGCAGGAATTATTTCGCTTTTGAAAATCTTTTCATTCATATATCCGGCGAGCGCGTAAACGTCATGTTTCCATAAATCGGCGATCGGCGCCAGGAAACCGGCAAGGTCTCCGTACAGTGTGGTATATCCCACCGTGGCCTCGGCCTTGTTGGCATTACAGGTAAAAACGCCGCCAAAGGCCGCTGCCACGGCCGCCAGAATTCTCGATGAACGGTCGCGCGCCTGGATGTTTTCCCGAGCCGTTCCGGTGAATGACAGTCTCCCGCGTAAAGCTCCGTCCAGGGATCTTATTTTCATCCCGTCAATCCGGGATGAGGTCAGTTTCACGCTGTCAGCGATCTGGATTTCCGCATAAAAACAGCCGAGATTCCTGGCGATCCCGCGCGCCAGAGAGATGGTTGTCTTCGAGTTGAATTTTCCCGGCATGTTGACCAGCAGAAGATTTTCACGCCGCAGAACGCTGCGGCAAAGACAGGCCGCCACGGCCGAATCAATTCCGCCGGAAAGGCCGACCACGATTTTTTTTATGCCCTGCTGCTCCAGGAATGCCTTCAGGCCATAATGCAAAGCCTCATAAATCGCTTCCGGACCGTCATCCGTTTCCGGGCACGGCTCGCCGAACGGCGAACCGTCGAACTGCTTGCAAAAGTCTTTTCCAGCCGACTGCGGACCCACCCCCCGCTTCGCGTACCCCTCCAAGGAGGGGATCATAACAGCTTGTCCCGTAATCTCTTGGGTTCCCCTCCCGTGGAGGGGTGGCCGAAGGCCGGGGTGGGTTCCGAAAAGACTTTTGCAACTGACTCCGTCGAGTGGAATATTGATAATGGAAAGATTTTCCTCAAACCGTTTTCCCGGTTGCAGGGAATTTCCGTTGGCGTCGTAGACGCATGAGGAGCCGTCAAAGGTGTAAACGGTCTTGCCGTTGTTCTGAATGCCGACGTTGTTGACGTAGATCAGCGGTTTGCCCTGTTTGCGACAGTGTTCGGAAAAAATTTTATTGCGCCGCAGGTTTTTGTTCAGGGTAAATGGTGATGAACTGCAGTTGACGATCAGTTCCACCCCTTGCCCGGCCAGGACCTGCAGTGGCGAGAGAGCGTAATTGCCGTCCCAGGCGTCTTCGCAGAGCACGCAGCCCAGATTCAATCCGCCTGCCATTATCGGCGCGATCAGTTCTTCCGGTTTTTTGCCCAGTTCAAGCGCCAGCTTGCGCAGGTCATAAAAATACCTGCTTTCATCGAATTCGCGGTAATTGGGTGAAAGAGTCTTGATGACAAAATCATATTTTCCATTGGCCGGACCGATGAATTTTTTGTCATGGGCCGCGAAAACGGCGTTATATTTGCGGACCCTGCCGTCCTCGTTTTTCCTGTCCCAATCCATGGCGACGTTGCCGAAGACGATCGTGATGCCTTTGGATGCCCTGCGTATTTTTTCCCCGCAGGTTTCGCATTCGCGCAGGAAAGCTTCGCGTTCCCAGTTGTCGCCTATGAGATATCCCGGGATGCACAATTCCGGGAAAACGATCAGCCCGGCTTTTTTGCGTTTTGCCAGCGCAACGGCCTTCAGCATTCTTTCGGTGTTCAATGCCGGCTGGCCCGGGATGACCTCGATTTGCGCCAGTGCCGCACGAAGCTGTTTAAGGCGGTTTTTACTCATCTACTCGTACCACACCACGACCTTGTCAATGCCGCGATCGCTCGGCAGTATGTCCACCCGTCGTCCTGTGCTTCTTTGGTCCTTCCACACGGTCACCTCCCCGGTCTGAGTGTCATTGTACTGGACGCATACCGGGTTTGCCGAATCGAACGGATCTGAGGTAAGGACTCGCTTGACGTAGTGAACCTGTCCTTCATTGGCTATGTCACGGTCATTGTACTTGACCACAAGATTACAGTTCGGATCATCGTTCAGCACCGTGCCGATCGTGTTGGTGGGCGCCGTGTTTGTGGACGCGTCGTCAGTGGACGAATCGGTCTCCGTATCCGTCGAAGAGGTGTCGGTGTCGTTGGTATAATATGCCGCTTCATATGCGGAGTGCTCGCGTCCGGTGTTATATGAGGCGCCATCTCCGCCGCCCTCGCATCCTGACAAAACCATGACCGTGACAATTGACAAGAAACCGACGAAATAATGATGTGTTCTCAATGAATCCCCTCTGTAATATTGTTGTTGAAATGGCAAAGTTCAAAACTGCCGCTGATAGATATCTCGAAAAAGTTTTTGCGAGTCAAGAATATTTTCCATTGAGATTTTACCTCGAATTCACGTTTCCCAATCTGCTGGGAGGTCCCGGCTTTGCGGCCGCGGACATGGATGGAGACGGATTTGCCGATCCGTATGTATGTGACATGACGACCGGGAAATGCATGGTGTTGCTCTCCCGTATCGATTCGGCGTGATCGCAAGTCCGATCCAATGATTTGCCTGGCGGCCTACCGCTCCGCGTGCGGTATCATCTGGCAATTCCGCCGCATCGCCAGTTTTTGTCTGATTGTGCCGCGGATTCTGCGGATAAGGATGCCGGCCGAAACCATTTCGAGCGCCAATTTTTCACGGATGGTTACGTCCGCCGAGCGCCGGCGGGAGTAAACCGTATCGGATTCATCCTTGTACCACTGCCGGTATCCGTTGTTCCGCATCCATGCGTCGATTTCCTTGAGATAAAAATTGCGATATCGGTTTCCGTGGGTCTCTACGGAAATGACCTTGGGCCTGCTTTTCATGTGCCTGATCGCAAACCATTCGCCGCCCTCGATGTCCAGGCTGAGCAAATCTATGTCACCGGGGTCAATGCGGTCAAACGTCACGGCTTCCACGGAAAAGACGTCTTCCGCTTTTGGCGTGTACCCGTCGTTGACCAGGGTGGGACTGCGCGGCAGATTGCGCGCGAAAGTTGACGCGCCTTTTTGAACCAGCTCGAGTCTGCCGTTTGCGTCGGCTATGGCAAGTGGATAAACCGTTACGTTTTTCCTGTTTCCGAATGCGGCTCCTATTTTTTCCAGGGAAACGGGGTCGGGTTCCACAAGCAAACAGGGGATGCCATCTTCGATAAAATCCGCGATGTTCGAGGTCTGCGGATAAAACACCCCAACTTCCGCGGCTTTTTTTATGAAGAGTCCTTTCCCGCGGACCTCGCTATACAGCCGGTTGCCGTTTTTTCCAGTCATGAAACAAACTTCCTCCTTGCCGGCCGCCTTCCCATCTTGCTGGAATATGAATGCAAATCAGTGTCGCGTTTCATCTGGCGCATTGTTCAGCGTCGTTTTCGAGGATTTCAATGTAAAATAACACTCAGATCCCCGCTTGTCAACCTACCGCCTTGTCGGACGCGCGGTTCGTTCAGGTGCAGTTTGGTCTTGTCGTATTTTTGCCGATTTGGCATTCTTGTAGCCGTTAAATGCCAAATGGAGCAGAGTGTCATCATTGGACGAATAGATTCATGGCAGACAACATTACCGTAGGCATTCCCTGTTACAATGAGGAAGCATCGGTCGCGCACGCAATCGCTTCCGTATTGGCGCAAAAGGATATTTTCCCGCCGGAAATAATAGTTTGCGCCAACGGATGCGCCGACCATACAGAGGAGATAGTGCTGCAACTGGCTGCAAGTAATCCACGGCTTCGGCTCATCCGGGCGCCCCGGGGAAAGCCGAACGCATGGAACCTGATCAGGTCGGCCGCTTCCCGCCGCTATATCATGTTCATGGACGGCGACGTGATCCTGTCTGAAAACGCCGTTTCCCTGTTATATCGCACGCTGAAGGACACGCCCCATGCGATTGCCGCAGGCGGCAGGGTTATTCCTCTCGCAGGGCCGGGTAATTTTCTCGGTTTGGGAGCGTCGAATCCCGATGAGCCGCCGAAATATCCTTCGCTGGTCGGTGCCGGCTACCTGATTGACAATTCCAAACTGTCCGGGCTGATGGCGGGGCAGGGGGTTGATCTGATGCCGCGCGATATTATCCATGATGACCGGTGGCTTAGCGGGGTTATCGGCCAGGGAAAAATTGTCGTCTGCTCCCATGCGAAAATTTACCACCTGGAATCATCTTCGCTTTCGGAAACGATAAGGAGATACGTCAGGCAGTCAATCGGCAGACGTCAGATACAGGGGGAATATCCCGTGGTTGACAGAATTTTGCAAACCACGCTGACGGACCAGATGCGGGCGAAGTTCGCATGCTGGAAAACATTGAATACCCCCCGCGAAAAATTGTTATTCCCGCCCGCTGTCGCCGCCAGATTCCTGATTCGCACAATTTGCGACATGCTTGGCGGATATTTGTATCATAGAAAACTTCACTCCAATTATTGGCGCCCCGCCGTCACCACAAAAAACGGATGCCGGTTGAGTCAACTATGCCAATCAAGGAAGATGAAGGAAGAAAAGCGCTTTTTCAATTGTCTCAACAGACCGCTTGATTCGCGTGTAGCGGCTGAGCCATCCGCCCTTCGCGCCGAACGCCTGTAAATCTTGTTGTAGGTTCCGCAGACGTAACGATACCCATGATAATAGAGCAGGCGGATCGACCGGGCGGTCTGGTCCAGATCGTCTTCAAGCATAATATATTCCGGCGGATGCCTCCAGTCCATGCCGCGCAGCACTTCCTCTTCGGCGCCCTGCACGTCAACGACAAGCAGCACGTTCCCGTCCGTGGGGATTAAATTCTTCAGGGGCTTTACCGGAACATCGAGGTGTGCGATCGAGGACATATAACGGGGAATATTTTCCCGATATTCCCTGCCGCGGGACGAATTATGCCTGATCCAATATGCGATCGTTTCATAATCGAATGAGCCCTGGCCGTGCGCCCAGTAGTCCTGCGGTCCCACGCCGTTCATGTTTTGGGCGACATCCGGCGGAATGAAATACATCCGTTTTTCCGTTTCCTCCGCCCCGATGGCGACGTTGATAACGGATATGTCGCCGCGGTTCTCGTAGAGTTTCCTGAGTTTTTCGAAATAATACGGGATTGGCTCGATTAGAATCGCCCGGTAACGGCCGGGCTCCTCCAGGAAACGGCGCAACGGGTCGCAAACAACGCCGTCGTTGGCGCCTACTTGCACGACGATTTTCCACTGCTTTGAGGCAAAAAACCGCGCCAGGAATCTGTCGGCCTTCGCCATCTGCCACCGGTAAAATTTTCTCCTGATTTTCATCAGGAACGGCACCATTTTCAGAAGTTCCTTCACGTTTTTCTTGAAAGATGGGGGCGTTTTCTTTTTTTCAGACGCCGGCACGTAGACGATCGGCGGCTCCGGCAAATAGGGGCGGGCAAGCAGATTGTACGTCGTATCCGCATTCCGGATATACGACTCCGTCAGAACGTCGGCGTGGACCCCCGGTCCGCGCAACAACCGGCGGCGTCTCCACCACATGTGCGCCCACAGGTGCATGCTGACCACGCCGTCAATGTCCGGGTCGCAGCCTTCAAGCAAATCGCGCAGGCCCTTACGGGTCCACATATGCTTGTAGAAAGTGCATTGGGGTTCAATGTGGATGAGTTCCGGGTGCGCTTGCGCGAGTCTTGCGGGAAACAGGGTGGAATGGTTGCTCCAGGTGCCGTCAAAGTTGGCAAACATCCGCTCCAGCCAGATTTGTCCGAAACGGGCGTTCCTTTCCGCCATAATAAACGCGTTGCATAATGAGGGCTGCAAGACATTGCTTTTCTCGTCCAACACATCGTTTTCGCGGCCCAACACGAATGGTTTTTCCCGCAGGGAGTTTGGGATGGGCTGGACAAAGATGGTGTCAATGTCCGCGTAGATGCCGCCATGTTCAAACAGTTTTTCCAGCCGTATGAAATCGCTTTCATGGGCGTACCGAAACTGATTCAGTTTGCGCTGCCTGTAGGAATAGCGCGTGACCGGTGTGTCCAGCGGGATCCAAACCGGCGTGACCCGGTCGCGGATCAAGTCCCAGTATCTTCCGTACGGAAGGTGATGGTAATAAACATGGACGGCGTCCGGCCGGTTCACTTCCAGGCAGGATTTGAGGCACAGATAAAACACCAGGTGAAAAGGGGCGTTCTGTTCTTGCAGCCCGAATACAAAATGAAAGCGGTTTGGAATCTTTGGCGTGCCGGATTTCATTTCCTTCTCCTGACTCATCATCAAAGCCCAAAGCGGGCCTATGCCCGCAACCCAATGCTATTAATGCTCCCTTCCGAATGTGGTGCGAATTTGGTTCGAAAAATGCTGCGGCGATCTTGGGCCGCCTGCGGGTTTCCCGCGTTTGCGCATACACCAGTATAGCGCTTCAAGCGGCGCACCCGTATTCGGCCCAAGCTGGCCTTGCTTTTTCTCCGCAGCAGCGGATCCGCTTCAGGCGGAGAATCCGCCAAAGCGGAAGCCAAATTCGCCCCACGCTTGCATCGGGCATCTCCGCCTCCGGCGAATATGCCCGAGTTCAGACTTTGTCTGTTGCCTCTTTCGAAATAAAGTGGAAATGCGCCGTTGATCTCTTATGTTATGGGTGCATAAAAGAAATCCATCATAGGAGGACGGCGCATGAACTCGTTTGTACAAAGATTCCGCGATAAAATCAAGGGCGTTATCACAGCGAATTGACTCAAGATAAAAGACACCGAAAAAGGAGGGATGAAAGCCATGAGTCAACGAAGCAGAAAAGAATACCTGAAGCGGATCTGGCCGCGATATCAACGTGCCGGACGGAAGCACAAGCAGCTCATATTGAACGAATTTTGGTAATAGTTTAGCCGATTTAAGCGAAAGTGGGCGGGCGGCTGATTTTTTGGGTGGCGCGGCGGGCGAAAAAGGCCGCATTTTTTATCCGGCGTCAACCGACAGGGAGCTTATTCGGCAGGATGAGAGCAGCGGCCTGGTCCGGATTGGTCAGGAGCAGATGCAGGAGACGCAAGGGATCGGTATTATGGATCTTGGCGGTTTCAATCAGACTCATAATGACCTCATGGTTGCGGATGCCATTATCCGAACGATTGCCAAAGGTGACCTTGCGCATGATAACACTGCCGCGTAATAGCCGCTCCACCCTGTTATTGTGCGCGCAGACTTTCGGGACCTCCAGGCAGGTGGTCAACTCTTTAATCATTTTCCGCAGCTTGATCCTGAACTTGTCAGCTCTTGGGTGTTGTAAGCTTTTGGATAACTTCCGACGCAGCCGCGCCATCAGATCGGCCGGGGTAAGACCGGCTTTTTCAGATATCTTTTTGCTGAACGCAACAATGGCTTTGACCAGCCTTTTAAAAGCGACAAAGTAGGCCCTGCGCTTCCTGTCTCCGGCAAATCGCATTTGCCATTTTTTGATCAGGCGCAAAAGATGAACCAGGCAGCGCTGTTTCCGGCTTTTGATGCCATTATAGGCAGCCAGGAAATCACTGATCAGCACGCCATTATACTTCTTGCCGAGCAGGCCGGTAACCACCTCGCCACTGCGTCGGCGGTAGATCAGAAACACTACGGCCTTCCTGGCCGCGCAACACCATAACCAGTGATTTATCCCTTCTTTCCGCCAGCCCGTCTCGTCCAGATGCGCAAAAGCCTGTTCTGGAAGCAGCTTTTTGAGTTGTTCATAAAGCGGATCGCCACGACAACGAATCTGCCGGTCAAATCCCGGCGCTGAACTCGGATTGAAATCCAATCTGAACATCTCGTGAAACAGACGCCGTATCTGACGATAAGACAGATGCATTTGATAACGCAGCCAGCCTGCCAGACTTTTCGCCAATGGCCCTATATAACTGCCGGGCATTTCGCCTTCCCCCTGACCATAGACGATCTCCTGGCAGTGGCGACAGTAATAAAAATGATGCCGAAAACGGGTGACCTTGGTCTGTGGTATTTCTCCAAATATACATCCACCTGTTCGTCAACCCGTTCCGGCTTACGGCGCGTCTTGCCAGGATGCCCTTTCGGCGCCCCGCGCTTCTTGGGAACACGCACGGGGGTTTTCTCCTTGCCGGAAGCTCCATTCCTGCTCGGCTTGAAGAGCAACGCCCGATATTCCTCGATCTGCTCTTTTAAAATCATGGCAACGAACAGCGTTTGCGGTAGGCGGTGGGGGTGAACCCCGTGGCCTTGCTGAAGTGCTCGCCGAGTTTCTTGGCGTCGGAAAAGCCGGCCAGTTCGGCCACGGTGGCCATGTCCCGGTTGGTTTCCGCCAGCGACCGTTTGGCCTTGTCAATCCGCGCTCGGATGATGGCGTCATGGATTGAACAGGCCAGCTTTTTGCGGAACCGCCGTTCAAGGTTTCGCCGGCACAACAACGGAGTGTCCTTGAGGATGTCCCGGACGCTGATTTGTCTATGGCAATTGGCGGCGATAAAATGCATCGCCCTTGCCAGGGCCGGATCGTCAATTGCGAAAAATTCGGTTGAGCGACGGACAACGATGTCCAGCGGGGGCAGTTTCAGCTGGCGCCGGCGGGGAGTTTTGCCTTTCATCATCAGGTTCAGGAGGCGCGCGGCTTCAAATCCGAGCCGGCGGGCGTCGGTGGCAATGCTGGTCAGCGGTACGCGCGCCATTTCACAGAGCATGACGTTGTCATCAACGCCGATGATGCCAATGTCCTCCGGCACGGCCAATCCAAACTCGCGGCAGGCGTCAATGACCATGACGCCCACAAAATCGGTGGCGGCAAATATGCCGGTGCGTGGCGGCAATGATTTCAACCAGGATTTTAAACCAGCCACCGTCCAGGAGTAATTAAATGAAGGCGCCCGGCAATTCCCGAATGGCGCCAGCAGGCTGCATTTCTGTCCGGCCTTGGCCAGGCGTTCAACAAAGCCGGCGCCGCGTTCGTGCGACCACATGCGGGGATAGTAAAAACCTACAAAGCCGAAGGCGCGGCAGTTCAGGCCCAGTAAATATTCCGCCGCCATTTTACCGACGGCAAGGTCGTCATTGATAACGGAGGGCAAGTCCGGCGTGAAGGCGCTGTTCACCACGCTCACGACGGGGATGCGCAGGGCGTTGGCTATCTTGGTCAGGGGGGGGGCGTAGATTTGGACAATGGCGCCATCGCATTCCTTCAAAATTCCTGGCCAGTGATGACTGGAAAAAGGATTGGCGGTGATTTGCCACTGCGCGCCGCCGTGGATATAATGAAGGATGCCTTCCATCAGGCGGCGATTGTGTTCAAACGCCATGTAAAGGCGGATGCCGACTTTGAAAGTAGTATTCACGCCTGTTGGGGGACAACCTGGTATTTTCTTGTTTCAGCAACCAGTTTTTCGCCGAGCTTGCGGGCTTTGATCCGGTCGCTTTCCTTTAATCCCCCCCACGGACGGCATCAAAGTTGAAGCGATGCCATGGGACGAAGGCAAGCGGCCATACACCAAGGCCATGATGATCTTTCTGGCGCAATGGGCGCGGCGATTGCGCAAGTCCGTCAGCGATTGCCTGCTCAATTTCCTTGCGTCTTGTTTCATGCCCATTAAATATGGCCGAAACAACAGTTAGCAAAGATATTCTGCGCAAAATGTGCAGGATATTTTTGCTACTGTCTAAATTGTGCTATGGAGTCGTAATTGTAACCAACCGCAATCCGGCGTCCGGTTTCGCGTTCACAGTCCTGCATGGCCAGGGCATCCTGAATCGCACCGGCCAGTGGCTTTTCGACGAGCACATTGGCGCCCGCCCGGAGGGCGGCCGTCGTCATGGGGGCATGGAACGGAATGCCGGTGGGGATAAAACAAAAATCAATCCCGCCGGAGAGTTTTGCAAACATGGCCTGATAATCAGTAAAAATTTCGGCCCCAAGTGACTCCAATTTTGCGCATTGTTCTTCGGTCTCATGCCGGTTAACAACGGTGGCCCCTTTAATTAGCATTTCCCCCTCGTCAACCTGTTGCAACAGCGCCTGGTAATGAGTGACGCCATACCCGGAGATGCCGATAATACACGTACGCAAAGGACGATTCATGGTTGTGCCTCATCCTTTTCACTTTCAACCGGGATGAACTGTCTTAGATATGCGGCGCAGGACCACGCCAAATCGGTGATCGGCATGTCGTCCCGGGCGGGTTCAGTTACATTGACAAAGCCGTCATAACCCGCTTCGCGTAATGAGGCAAAAAAACCCGGCCAATCCGCATGGTTGTTTTCAGAAAAGAGCTTCCTTTGGTAGTGCATGATTGATCCGTTTCGCAGGCGTACTTCTGATGTCCCTTCGCCGACTTTAACACTCTGAATATTACAGCCGATGATTCGGTTGGCAATAGGTTGCCAAATTTCTTTTTCCCAGTTGCGCACGCCGGCAAGCATTAAATTGGCAGGTTCAACAATGACGCCGATTCTGGCGTCTGAGACTGTCGTCAGGTCCTGGGCCGCGGATGCAATCTGTTCGTAAATCCCGCCGGTATGCATTTGCGGCCCAATGCGCATATCGGCGTCCAATTGATCAAGATGCGCGGCCAGTGTGCCGACGTTAGTACCGACCTGTATTACCCATGTTCCCAGACAACGGGCCACGGCAACCGCTTCCGGCAGACGTTCCAAGTCCGTGGTGATGGAACATGCCGTCAAGCCCGAATCCGCCACTTGAAGGGCAAGATGGTTAAGTTCGCGTTTGTCAGGTTTGGCCGGTATCTGCCAAGAGCGTAATCCTATCCCGTCATAACCGCAATCTCTGGCTAGCCGCAGAAAATCCGATAATGGCATGTGCGGCACGCTCTGTTCGACTATACGGGCGGAAAGACACATTTTCATCAGTTATACCTCCATTGACGGAATAAAATTCGCGGTCATTTCTTTGGATTCTTAGCATAACGGGCCGGTGCGCACTACCGCGAATTGCGAATATTTATTCCCGATTTGCGACAGACATACTGCCTTTTGAAAGTACGAAAAATTTTTGACGCTACCAAAGATGGCTTCGCCGGGCGCTTACCTTTCTCAACAGAATGTCAAGCGTAAATGCCCACTGATTAATAGTGGATCAATAAAAACGACAAATGGTTCCCTGCATAATACATTCGTAGCAACCAATATCCACCGTGCCATAACGGATTCGCTGAAGGCCATCAAGGTCGACTGCGCTGTTCATCCATGACTGATTAACTCCCGCGTTTATACACGGCGAACACGTTTGTAAACGATAATTAAGACCATTCCAATCTGATATTAGAGGTTCATTAGTAATATTATTGTTTTCGTTTGCATGAAATGTCCGGTTACTCGTTGAACAGCAATTGGAAAATATCGGAGAACTGTTCGTTGGGTACCGGCTGTCATATATATTCCCGTTCGTGGAACTACCGCTGGCGCAGGCATTACTGTAAATAATGCAGTTGATAAACGTGTTGGTATCCACGAGTGTTGCAATATATACCCCGCCGCCAAATCTCGCTGAATAGTTGCTGACAATCGTGCAATTGATAATCGTTGAATTAGTGACACCAACATATATTCCGCCGCCATCGTATGATGAATGTGTGTTTTGATTGTTGTATATCAGGCAATTCTTTAAGAACCACCCTTGACCAGACATTCCTATTCCCCCACCGTAGCTTTGACACAGATTATTTCTAATAATGCAATTAATAAACTGTCCCCCTTGTAGTCCATACACTCCGGCGCCCTGAGATTGGATGCCAATATTGTATTCGATTGTGCAATTCTCAACCAATCTGTTTGAATAATAACCCACTGTGTTTGGCATAAAAATGCCGCCACCAAGTCTATTCCCTCCGCCAGCCGGTATATTACCCGTAATAAGGCAGTTCCTCACAGTTCCTCGTGATAAGTAAATACCACCACCCAGATCACTGTAACCATTTGTAATCGAGAATCCATCCACAACAACATTGGTATGATTTAAATAAAACACCCGGTTAGAAATGGTCGGCGGCTGATTGCCAGCAACTATTGTATGCGCATATCCATTGACGCTGGTTAGCGTTATGCCTTTATCCAGAATAATATGGCTTCCCGGCGTCGTGGAATAAACTCCGTTTGACACCAGCACCGTGTCCCCATCCGTCGCCGCGCTCACCGCCGCTGTAATAGTGACGGCTGCGTTCGCCCAATTCGTGTAAGGAGAGACATTGGCGCCGTTAGTCGCCACGTAATACGTAATACCCACCGCCATACAATTTCCTGCAAATAACATTCCGATACTAATTACTAGTAATCGTTTCATAAACTTCCCTACGAAGATTGAATGGAGTCAGTTGAGTCGATTGCAAAAGTCTTTTGTTGAATAACAATGTATTCTTTCTTCAAATTTTGTCAATTTTTGTTTCATTCTTTTGGAATCGTAGGCGGCATTTCGCGCCGTTTTTTACGACTCGGGCTTCCTGCATTGTCTGTTGCCAGCCGATCCGCCACGCCAGAGATCCAACGGTTTGCCAATAAACCGGATTGATGATTCATGTATGTCATTTTCCGCCCGGCACAAGCAAATGGAATAAAATCGAGCATCGTCTTTCTCGTTTATAACACAAAACTGGCGCGGCAAACCACTTTATACTCGTGCCGCCATAGTCAATATGATTGCCAACATGAGAACCAGTACCGGGTTGAAAGTACATTGTATTCTCGATACCCATCATTATCCAAAGGCAGTAAAAATGTCCGATGAACAAATGCAACAACTCCGACTATCGCCGCATGATTTTCACGGTGATTGGAACTATACCATCGCTCCCAATATATAATAATACTCCATGTTATTTTTTAACGAGCCCTTGTCCGGCTTCGCTTGCCGCTTGACTCGCTTCATCTTCTCCGCAAGTATGTGTCATATCTTAACGGAACGATCTAATATCCGCTCCAGCGCTTCGTATTTTTGCCGGATTGTCTCATCATCCTGCCGTTCCACCGCCGCCTTCAGTTCCTCGAATATTTGCGTGGCGTTAAATTTCTCTTCCATCGTGACTTTCTGGTTATTTTTATAGGCATCCAGGCGTTGCTGATAGTCTGCGCATGCAGCGCGATCATCCTCCAGTTTTTTTCCAAATAAGCTTATGTTTTTACGAATGGTCAATATCGTTCCCGTATCCTTCTCGATTTGCGCTCCCAGTTCATAATCCCCCACCGCCAGACCTTCAAAGCTGGCCTCAATCTCTTTTCCCAATCCCCCTTCATAACTCACGTCCGCTTTCCCATCATAATACGTCCGAACCTCTTTGCTCCCTTGCCGCAAAGCCACCCGTATCTGCACGGACTGCTTTTCCAGGGAAGCGTTTCCAAGTTCCAATATCACCTTCATCTTCCTGCTCTGATGCCATTTTCCGGCCGGTATTATCAGATTACCCACCCAGCCCCCGTTAAAACCACCCACACCGCTTACGCCTTTCACTATGTAAATTTCATGATTCATTCGCAGACTTTCGCCGCTTTTCAACTGAATTCCCTCCCGGCTCCACAGCTCCATGGTATAAAAACTGGTGTCAAACCACAAATATACCGTCTTTACTTCGTTCAAATTGAATTTACTCACGTATGCCAGACGTTCCTGCGTGTCACAACAGGCCGCCCATCCCTCGGCAGGATTTAAAGTATAAGCGCCGCTGCCGTATTGAATTGCCGAAATTCCATTTTTTTCCGGCACATAAAACGTGTCATTGTCCGCCATGCCCCCAATATTCAACTCCGGATGCATCATGAACAATCCTTCCCACATCCCGTCGGCTTCATTTCGGAGTTCAATATTGACGCCCACCCATGCCATCCCTTTCTTTAGATGCAGTTCCTTGCGTTCTCTCAACCCTTCGCTGGTAACATTTTCCATCCCAAGCACAAGGCAATAATCGTTCGTTGTCGTTGTTTCACTTTCAACCGCAAAATGCTGATTTATTAAATTGCCGGGCCATCTGCTGTCCATTTCCTTGATTCCTCCCTGGGCAATATTATTAATTCCCTCCGGATAGGTCTTTAATTCAACAATCTTTCCGCCTTTGTCCGGCAGAACCTTCAGGCTTATCATTCCATTTGAAAGCTCCTTCTCGTCGCCGTTCGTTATTCCCACGCACACCGACTCCAGTTTCGGGCGTTCAATTGCATCTATCGCCACGGTCGCCCCTTCCGGATAGTTGTAGGAATGGGCTTCGCATTTTACCTTAAGCGCTTCATCCCGAAATATATACAGCGCATTCTCCCCAACCTTCAATTCCTGTTTTCGTTCCTCGTCTCCGCGCTGAACTGTCAGAAAAACTTTTCCTTTCTCGATCCATTCCCCATGGCCGCTGACAACAGCTACGCGCAATTTGTATCCTTCCATCTCAATTTCACCGTCCTGCTGTTGTATCTCGCCTTTATATGGAAGCTTTCTCTGCTGGTTAGCTTGCAGGGACTTGTTTTTATCATCAGATATTTTTGGCTGATCAGTCTTTATACGGTTAATGATCGCTTTATTTTGCCGTCCATTTGCCGGTACTTCGACTGCTTCGGTTTCGTTCCCTTCGGTCGTGCTCAGGACAGGCACCACAGGTTTGCTCATGATCCTTGACTTCAGGCGATATACGCGTCCTCCTGGCGACAGGATAACGCCTTCAAACCTGGTGTACGTCCCATCCTGTTTCACCGGGACTTTCACTCCAAGCATATAATCTTCCACCTCCCAATTTCCGCGAACCTTCATCTCAAACTGATTCGCTAGCTCCTTCCCCGCCGGATACGCGCAGACCAGGTATAATTCGTTTTCGTATTCCCATTCCCGCAAAACAAGCGCTTCGTCATTACATTGATATTTCGGCATATAATCCGTCTCTTTAAATATCTCTCCCATGATTAACGAAAGAGCTTTGCCATCGGTTGAGCTCATGCCGGTCTGTTCCAGACTGAACGGGAGCCCGCTCACGACAACTTTTCCTTTGCCCAATTCCATGCTTACCAGCGCAGGTTCGCCGGATACGTATTTTAACATCGTCTTTCCGCCTTCAACCGCCATTGGCGCATAAAACTGCTCCTCATACCGCTTGTTTCGTGTCAAATACGTGACATCATCCGGCAATTGCGACTCTTTTGCCCGCACTGTTCCCGGCACCACTCCCAATGCCCTGAACATGTTGTTGGAACTGTTCCCGTAATTGTCATATTTCCCGCTCAACCCCTCAATCACCAGGCATCCGCCGGCCCGAGCATAATCCAGCAGTTTGTCCTGAATTTCCCGCGATAAATACTGCGCCTGCGGAACTATCAGCAGTCGGCATTTGCTTAAATCCGCCCCGTCCCTTAACGCCCCCTCGTCCAATACTCGCGCCGAAAGGTGAAGCTTCATAAAGCGGCCATACAGACTGTCCACAACGGTTTGATGCAAAGAAAACGTACCCCCCGCTCCCCGGGGTTTCCATGCCTGATCGTGACTCTTGGTTGTGTTGGAAAACAATATCCTGACCTCCGGGTCGGCCCGTTTTCCATCCAATAGAATGTGCTCAAATTTCCGGAAATCCGACACCAACTGCTTTAACTCCCACCCGTATTGCGTTGGCAAACCTGTCGTATCCACATAATTCGCGCGGAATCCAGGCCAACGCCAAAACCAGCAATTGATCCCGATATGCCCTCCGCTGACCTCCTGCCACAATTGCCCCCTCAAAGTTTTTCGCCCATCAAGAATATCGGCTGGCGGATTGTAAAAAGCGCCCCATTCCATCGTCCACACCTTTTTACCATCGGCAATCAAATCCAGATATACCCATTCAAAGCCCACCGGTATTGCGGTGCCGTCTGTCGCGAGGATATCCTGGGCTTTTGATAACTCATAATAATCCACCCCATACATCGGGTAATTTCGGCTTCCGGTTGAAATACATGACCCATATAGTGTGTTTGGCGCGTATTTTTTAAAAAGTCTGTAACCCGCCTCATAGGACTTGAACAACTGTAATTCACGAAACTTTCTCCAATCCTCCCAATTGGCGTGTTCGGATTCCGTTTCTGGTTGGCGCGTTATTAATTTAATGTCATTAAAATTCGTAAGCGCCGTCAGCCAGCGTTCATTAAGCCGGCTAATTTTGCCATATTTTTCTTTCAGATGCGTGATATACTCCTCCCGCGCCTGCTCGCCCCAATATGAGCATCTTAATCCCCCTTCAGTACCGCCCCAATACCGAATCATGGGAAATGATTTCCAGTTCTCGGTCAAACATCTAATGCTCCCTTCCAGGTTCTCCGGCCGGCGCGTCTCACGCGGGGTTTCTTTGACCTGCCCGGTTAAGACATCCAGTATTCCTTGTTCTATGCACACTTCTTTAAAATGTCCAGTGCGTATTTGTATCCTAACACCTTCCATTAGTGATTTTGCCAGGGGAGACTCCATAAACGGTAAAAATGCATGCCACTGAAATGTCCAGACATTACATCCCAACTCCTTCATGGTCTGCAGCATGTCCGTTCGCAATCCATATAATCCGATATAGGTTATCCCGGCTTCCACCGGTATCCCGCCCAGTTCATGCCGGACTTCTACCTTCTTCGGTTCTTTAATGGCAACAGGTAATCTGTCTACGGCCGTAACCGTTTCAGCACATCTTTCTTTCTCCATTTCAATTCTTCCCAGTAATGCCGTTCTGCGAAAATCCTGCCCGGTCATGTCCGTGCCGTCCACCATCAATTTGTCCAGCGCCTGCTTTTCTTTTATCACCGCTTCCAGTCCCTTCATTAAGCCACGCATTCTCGTTTCCGTACCGTAATACGCTTCCTTTTTTCCGGCATAAAACGCAGCCGTCATCCCATCCCGCGCCTTGTAAAAGGCATCAACAAAAACCTTCCCATATTCGCTTGTTTTCCGCTGGACACCGAGCAAACGTCCATACCACTCTGCCGATTGTTCGCCGGGATATTTTTCAGCGCACAATCTCAAACAACTCCATAGGATATCCCCGGCCTTGTCCCCTTTCATCAACGACTCGCCAACCTGCCCCAGATGCACTAACGTGCCGCCATTGTAATAGTTATTGTGATACCTATACGCCAAGAAATCGGTCGGTTCCCCGCTCGGCAGGCAATAAACCGGCAAAATGATATTCGCCGCCGTTTCCATATTGTCGCCGCCACAGGTAAAGTCGCGGTTTTCGTTCGTTCCATTGACAATGCAGGAAGTGAACATGTTCAGCCTATCCGGCAAGCCCATGCTCCCCTTCAATGGCCCGGCGGTTGCCGGCAACCGCGCGCTGACTGATGCCATCAGGTTTGTGTTTATTTTCAACTCAGCCTTCAGGCTTCGTTGCGCCGATTTCCACGGCAGAAACCGTATCTGCCAGTCCATCGGATATCGCCAGGTAATAGTCGCTTTTGTCCATTTGGATGTGCCCGCCGGATCGCTTATGTAGCCGTTCCACGGCAAGCGCGTTGTGACAAGATGTCCACCTTCCGCCAGAAATTTAGGAATTAAATACGCCGCCTCATAGGGAATATTTTCACCATTGGGCAAAATCAACACGTCCAATGCCTTGCGGTCCAACCGGTCGGAGTTGCTCATATCCGCCGCGTTCAACACCACGGCCTCGCACCCCTGCTTTTTTAATTCATCCTGATACCACGCTGACGGTCTTATTCCCGCCCCTCCGGGAAAACCTTCCTCGCTGAATACGCCAACCCGCATCTTAGCCCCGCCTTCCTCGGCCATGGTTAGGCATGTCGGTAAACACAATGCCGTCATCAATATGATTGCCGTTAGTTTCATTGATTTCCCCCTGATTCCGTGACGGCTTTCGCCGTCATGCAATATTTTTCCGGATAATTTTTTTGGTACAGCCTCGTTCCGGATCTTACGATGGCAGTATCATTTTTCTTCCGCTTGCTTGATGCGGGATTGAATCTCGTCGCTGGGGACGGCGAGTGCGCCCGTCGGACAGACTTGGAAGCAGTAGCCGCACCCCAGACAGGCATCGGTTTTCCGGGCTTTGCCGCTCCGCCGGTCAATGGAGTCAAACCAGCAGGCGTCTTCGCACATCCCGCAGTTGATACACTTCGCGGCGGCGACCTGAGTGGCCTTGTACGCGGCGGTGTAGATTTCCTGCGGTTCGGGAGCCTTGGCCATGCGATCAAACATATCGCGCACTTTCCCACGCATAGAGTCGAGGTCGGGATAGCCGTTCTCATCCATCCATTTCGAGAGCTGCTTCGTCATGCGCTCCACGGCCGTGGGCCCCAAGCCGCAAGCGATGGAACCGAGTTGCACGGCGTCACTACCGGCCATGATCAGCTTGGCCGCGCCTTCCCAGCTGAACACGCCGCCGCCGGCAAACATGGGAGTCTCGATACCGGCCTGCTTAGCTTCGAACGCGATCCAACACATGATGGGCAGAATCTGAGTGCCGCTGTATCCGCCACCGGGACGGGCGGGGCCAATTTTCAGATCGAGGTCAAACACCAGTCCCCGCCAGCGGCCGGTCGGGCCGACGCCGTCGGCTCCGGCATGCGATGCGGCTTCCATCAGCAGCACGGGATCGAAACCTTCCACGGGCAACTTCACCATCACCGGGATACGTACTTTGCTTTTGATGAGTTTCGTGGCTTCGTACACCCATCGACCGAGATCGAAGATGCGCAAGGCCACCGTACCCGGCGTGTTGAAGTGCAACTCCACGGCATCGGCACCCGCCTCCTGCGCGGCCTTGGCCTGCTTGACCCATTCCTCCTCCCAAGGATGCGAGATGGTCTCCCACATCGCGCTGATGGACACCCACAGCCGCACTTCGGACGGCATCTCCCGACGCGCCCGAACGACGCCCTCAAAAAATTCCTCAAATGAGGCGAACCAGTCGCCGATCCTTTTGCCGTAGGCATGGATCTGAATGGCATCCTTGCCCGCGAGCACCGCTTGGGCGGAAGGGAGGAAAAGATTCCCGCCGCCGCGCGAGTGACGGGGGTTGCGCATGACGATGGCGCCCGGCTTAACTCGAGCGCTCTTCAGTACCGCCTGGACGCCATGCGTAGCCGGCGAAGCCGCGATTACAAACGGGTTGCTCAATCCCAATCGTTTCACCGATAAGTCAGCCATTGTTAATCCTTTCCATCTGTTTGTTTTTCTTGATCAATCATTATACTTGCTTGAAAAAAAAATTCCCGTTCGTTTCAATCCGCCATTCATCCAATGCAAGCTGGACGCGCCAATCTCGACCACCAACCTGGATTATGAACTCTGCTTCGGTTTCCGTGGACAGCTTGCCTGGAGCGACCGAGCCCTTACCACTTTGGATGATTGCGGTGATGAAACGTGCCGGTACCGGCCCCTCCTTGGTGTAGGTCAACACCGGCGCGGGCACTTTGACGCCATAGCCATAACTGATCCACCCCTGAAAGGGTGATTCGGTGCCGATAACGGTCTGGGCTGTAAGCCCCGCCGTCAGCAGAGGCACGATTTTCACCACCATACGCTTTCCATGGAACCGCGCGCTGGGCGTTGGGTCCTGCTGAAGCTCCAGTTGTCCTGGCGCGAAGTGAAAGTGCAGGTCGAAGCGATGCCGCCCCCAACCCGTGAGGCAGTCATCCACCAGCCAAATGCCCGGCTTGAAGAAGATCACCCGGCGGCGGTGGAAGACGGGTGATGTCAGGCGGGAGTATCCGTTGTGGGATACGTCAACCAGATCAACTTCGGGTGTTGATTGGAAATGGTGGCAGAACGTGCGGCTCCTTTGTGTGCTGGCGCAATAGGAGCTGGCATCACAATCGTCGTCGGGCACATGGCCGATGGGGAGGCTGTCCACCTCGACCGTGTTATGAGCGCGTGTGGACGACCGGAAGTATTTCCAATCTTCGGTGTCGCAGGAATACAGGGGGGGATACAGATAGCGGCCGGAGTCTATCAAAACATCTTCGCCTTCAATCTGAAGCTCCAAGTGCCCGGCATCGGGATGGGAATGGCAAGTCAACAAGCCCCTTTCCACCTGTGTGCCCGTCACCATGAAATACGAGTCTCTATCTTCCCATCCGGTTCTGAACACGTAGAATCCAGATTCCCGAAGCGCCGCGCTACGTTCCGGCGGCGGCGTTCCCTCCTTGCGGCAGGAAGCGAGGTAAAGGAAATCCCTCCGTCCGGTGAGCTTCGCCATTGTGCGGAAAAAACTCCTGATTTCGTTCAAGTCCTGTGGATCAAAGGTCAGGTTCATTCCCTCATAGGCGGCCGAATCCGCTTTCCGGTCCGCCAGAGAGTTGCGATCGGCGTCGCCCACCATGGGCAACGACAAGTCCGGCTTCATCAGCTTTAACAGGAACTCCGCGCTACGCTCCAGGACGGGAAACATGTAGGGCGGAACCGGCATGTTATTGGCCGCGGCCAAGCGATAGGCCTGCAAGAACGCGTTGGCGGCCACCAAATGATAGACCGGAGTGCGCTCCACATGGACGCCGTCCTGGTCAAACTGGTACCGTACTTCGTGGGCCAGCCGACGGTATCCCATCTCTTTCCATTCCTTCGCCTGCTGAAATTCGGGGAACATCACACCCAACTGAAAGAGCGCGGAGGATTCCATGGCGCACGAGTTGGAGCACGCCAGGTGATCGGTGTAGTGGGCGCGCAGAATCTCGCCGTGAGCGTGCAGGCCGTTGAGAAAACACACCCACCCCTCCGCATCCCAGGAGGGCGAGGCGCGGAAGCAGTAGAAGAGCGGCAACCAGACGGTGTAGGCGCGTATGGCGGTGTCAATGGGGCGCCACGGGAAGTTGGGGAAGGAGAAGATAAGCTTCTTTGTCTCGCCACGCTTGTACGGCTCAGGCGTCCAGCGGGCCATAAAGCTCTTTACTTGCGCGACGAACTCCCGCGCATATTTCTCGTCGCGGGTTATCCGATAGGCCCGGCCGAGACTCTGCCAGAAATTGTGGCGAAAAAGCGACAGCAACCATTCCCGATCCTTGATTGTGTCATCCGTGGGGTTGGCGGACCAGTCAATCTGTTGTCCCAGATCATAGCCGTAAATGAAGTGCTCGCACACTTGGTCGGCTTCAGTGACCACCCCCGGATCATGAAATCTATCCATCTCGTCCTCACTAAAAAAATAGCATGGTGTTTGCCGTTGCCGGAAATGGCGAATCAATGTTTCCTGCGCCCTGGAGATGTCACCGGTATCCGCAGCCTTCTTTACCTCGGCCAGCCGGGTGTCTGTAAGGTCAAGCCTGGACAACAAAATATGCCAATTACTCATCATAACCTCTTATCTATTTACCTGATTCCGTGACAGGAAATCCTGTCACTTGTTTTTTATCCGATTTTATTTCCCATACCCCCGTCGTCGGATTTTTCGACGGTCACTTGCCTGCTTCGCCGAAGTGGCTACGAAGGCTGAACGTTTTTTTTTCCTCAGACTGTTATTCCATCTTAACGATGTGTCAATCGCATTTTTCACCGCTTTTACAGACTCCACCTGTCGCCAGGCAAATGTCAAAAGGCTCATCCGTTATATTGGGGATCATTATAAACCTCTTTCCCAACATCAACGTTCATTATTCTCGCTTGCAGACGTCAGTTTTAATTCATTCATCAGCATTTCCCTTCCCCTGGAATAGTCCTGCTCATCGTAAACACTGCAATGATCCCACCAAACCGAATGCACGGGATTGTCTTTCCGGCAGACTTTTTCAGTTGTGGGGATTCTATCAAAAAGAAGCCTTAAAAATTCCCTCGCATTCATCGTCGTTCCATACGTTAACCCCGTTGCCTGAAGCACATTCAAGTCCCTCCATTCGTTGGACAAGCCACAGCATCCCTGGACATGAACACATCCCGATAATTCAGGAACGCGGGCGGGACAGGGAGCGCAAATCATCCAGTCGGCGCCCTTGGTCAAGGTAACAGTAACTTCCGGTTTTTTACGGATAACATCAATAAACTCCACCACGTTATGGCCTTTATTCGGCATTATTTCGCCCATCCCGTAGTGACCTACGGCACACATGATCACGTGCGGCCTTACGGAAATGTTGGAACTGCGATATATTTCTTCCGCGGATTTCCTTTTTTCCACCATCATCTCATCATCGTTCCTTGGCGGAATAATCGCCCTAATCCCCTTTTCAACCCCTTTTTCATAGTCCCCGCTTTTTGCCCGCGGGCAACCCTTCCAGGCATCTGAAGTCAGGGCAGTATATCCGCATATTCCCAGGGCAGTCTTGATCTTTCGCATCAGCCTTATTAAAAGAGTCCTGGCCGGCAGAGTGGTCCCGGGGGACAGATCTAATTTCTGGAGGATGTCCAAGTCTCTTTTCAGATTGTATTCTGTTCCTTCCGGCGTATCGTCGTCGTGCCCGGGGTCTTGGTAAACATACACATCCCCGATATTACATTGCAACGTTATCGGCATATCCGGATTTTTACGGACGGCTTCCAAAATGTCCGAAATCTTTTTTGCAGAAGGACCCTTTTGAACAAGGGAACAAACAACACATAATAATTGATACGGCCTCAGCATTAATCCCTGACATTTATATGGACTTTTAAAAGAACTCTGGCATTTTGCATGCATTTCGTTCACCTGATTTCCTCCGGATAATTTGTTTCTGCACAGCCTCGCTCCGGATTTTGCGCTGGCCGAACAGCTTTTTTTACACCACTAAGTCGGACAAATAATAAAATTTTACGTTATTACCAAGAGTTTTGACCAATGCCCGAATATTTTCATCGGCCAGTTCAACTCCAACAAGTGAATCTTTCGAAAAATCCGGCAATAATGAAACGCAAATTGCCTCGCCTTCCGCACTTTTCGCGCAACGGCTTCCGGTTCCTCTTTGAGGAAAATCACAAACCCCATGTTGGACAATGAAATCTGCGAGACTTTAACGGCAATCATTTTTTTTGTTAAACTATTTTGATATTCCGGCGGAACGGGACATAAATCATTCTTCCCCGGCGTAATTCTCGTCAGTCGGCTTAGGTTCGGCGGCATGGGCAGTCGCGCCGGCTGATTCGGGGATCGTAAGGTTTAAACCGGTTGTGCCATCAAAAATATGAGCCTGATCAATTTTTGGGCAGACTTCTATCTGCGGCTTGATGGTGCTGAATAAGCCGGAATCCATCCGCATTTGGAAATTATGTTTTCCCGAGACAATATGGACGATGACTTCATTGCCTAATTTTTCGGTTACATCCACGTTCCCGCCGATAACCCCGTCCGCCTCGCCGCCAACCGCCTCCTTGTGCACAAGGGCCTCAGGCCGGATGCCGAAGAAAACGTCTTTATTTTCACAGCCCTGAATTTTATTTGTCATCCGTTCCGGAAGGCGCAGTTGAAAGGCTTCGCCGTTAAAAACATAACCGGTTCCGTTTCTGATTATCTTACCAGAAAACAGATTCATGGGAGGCGTGCCGATAAATCGGGCCACAAACGTATCGGCCGGATACCGGTAGACGGTCAAGGGTTCGGCCGCCTGCAGGGCTAGTCCGTCCTTCATGACGACGATCCGGTCGCCGAGCGTCATGGCCTCAACCTGGTCATGGGTAACGTAAATCATCGTAGTTTTAAGTCGCTTGTGCAGATGCATGAGCATACTGCGCATTTCTAAGCGCATTTTGGCGTCAAGGTTGCTGAGCGGCTCATCAAAGAGAAAGACCGCCGGATGGCGCACGATGGCGCGCCCCAGTGCCACGCGCTGGCGCTGGCCGCCTGACAACGCCGATGGCCGGCGATTCAGAAAGTCCGCTATTCCAAGGTCTTTGGCGGCATTTTCCACACGGGACTGTATTTCATGCCGCGGCACGGACCGCAGTCTGAGCCCGAAGGCCATGTTGTTATATACCGTCATGTGCGGATATAGGGCATAGTTCTGGAACACCATGGCAATATCGCGATCCTTCGGAGGCACATCGTTGATGACGCGCTCCCCGATCTTTATCTTGCCGCGGCTGATTTCTTCCAATCCCGCGATCATGCGCAAAGTGGTTGATTTGCCGCAACCCGAAGGACCGACAAAAATGATAAATTCCTTATCGCTAATTTCGAGATTGAAGTCCTTGACCGCCGTGACGTTTCCCGGATATATTTTCCAGATATTCTCAAGTATCACCCTTGCCATGTTTCCTCCTGTAAATTTCTTGGATTTTTTACTTTGTGCCTTCTGCCTATGTGCCTTTGTTCCTTCTTTTCACTTTTCCGACGGCACCACAATGCCGCGCATGATAATATTCTGGCAGAACAGGAAAATGAAAAAGGTTGGAACGGCGGCAATGATCAGCGAGGCATACATCACTGCCTGCCCGCTCATCTGTTGAAGCTGATAGAGCCAAACCATCAACGTCCACATCTTTTCGTCCTGGCAGACCACGAAAGCGAACATGAAATTGGCATAGGCCCCCGTGAACGCCCCGAGCGCAATCACCGCCAGAATTGGCTTGGAAAGGCTCATGGTCAACTGCCAGAACATTGTCCATTCGCTCGCCCCATCCAACTGCGCACTCTCGTATAACTCCCGCGGCAACGAGTCAAAGAACCCCTTTAGCAGAAATATGGCGTAGCCGTTGGCCATCCCTGGCAGAATCAGCGCAGCAAACGTGTTCAAAAGATGCAACTGGCGGAGCATGAGGAAGTTGGGAATTTGCGTCACCATTGCCGGAAACGCCATCGTTGCCATCAGGAAAAGCAGGATCTTATATGTTGACGTCATTTTATACCGCGAGAGCGCGTAAGCGGCCAGCGGATTTATCAACAAAGCGATCAACACCGCCAGGCTGCAATAGATTGCCGTGTTGATGATCCCGCGTCCGTGAAACAGCATGTATTCCACCACGGTCTTGTAATTGCGGGTGACAAAATCCCATTTAATCTCCCCTTTGTGACCGAGAAACCAGCGGTAATGAAGCTCGCTCTGGGGCGGAATTATTTCGACAAACGATTTGAATCCCGTTTTCAATTTTTTGTTCAACGCAGCTATCGTTTTATATTTGGCTTGCAGATAATCACGGAACAGATATTCCACGCTGAAAATGCGCAGGGCGGCAGCCGGCGCCTGGTGCGTAATACCGGTGTTGGGGGCTTTCCATCCTATGATAAAGTTTTCCCAGTCGCTCAGCGCCAAGCCGGACAGCGGCGGCTCGCCGATCAGCGGAATTTCATCAAATGTCCTGTATTGCGTCCCGTAATGGCGGTTGAGTATTTTTATCTTTTCATGCCGCGCCTGAAGGTAAACGCGATAAACCGCCAGAGCCGACTCGTCCACGCGAATCCACAGGAGCGCTACCGTGTTCCGTACAAAGTCCTCCCAATCCTTCTTTTCCCTCTCATTCCCAATCTCACACAGGGAGCGCGCCAGATGCACCGCATCCCACGACTCATACCGCGTTCCGTGCTCCTTGTTGTAATTCTGAATGTCCAGCGAATAAGCCGACTTCAAATACATATTTTTGTAAAAACCCTCCACCGAAAAATAATAACGCCACTCCAACGGAAGGCTTTTGTTGAATTCGCGCTTCGCCTCCTCGTATGCCGTGGCACTCGGCTTGGTCCGTCTCATAAGGCAGATCAGCGGTCTAGCGCTGATCGTGTTCCAGCTATTAAAAGCCACTTTTAAACCGCGATTTACGTCTTCTATGTCGCGCCCGTATTTTTCCTGCAGGAATATTTTGAAACGCCTCAGTCCCGATGGTATCGTCTTTGAATAGGGAGCATTCATGTATCCACCGGCCCATGTGTAGTCGGGTAGGGACTTGGCGGCCAGGAACCCAGCCCATTCATCCGTCAGACCATTGTTCGATCCCTTCGGCAATTCCAGGGTTTCAAAGCTCGCTATGTCCTCCCCGTAGGTCATGTTCTCGTCCTCACTCTTCTCGTTGAACAAAGCCTCTACATGCTTCCGGTAAAGCCATAAATCATCCCGCAGAAACCGCGGCACCGCGTCAAAATACTTGATGTCCACCGCGCTCTTCGTGCTCCCCGAAAGCATCAGCATGAACGGATAGATCATGGCCGCCCCGCCCACTATCAGAAAGGCATACATGCCCGCGAAGAGTCGCTTGGTCTTGAGCGTCTTTTGTCCTATTTTAGATACGATTGGCATTGCAATACCAGAGGTCAGCGATCAGAAGTCAGTTGGAATTTTTTCAATCTTATTCTGACCGTTGATCTCTGACTTCTGGCCTCTTCTTTCTTACTTATTTCCCGCTGTCTTAAATTCCAGCCGCGACAGTATCCTGAGCTGGTGCACCGTAAAGCCGATCAGCATGAATCCCAATACCCAGGCCATCGCCGAAGCCGGCCCGAATTTCAAATGCATATAGGCCTTGTAGAAAATATGCAGGCCGGCCACCGTCGTGTTGCTTGCGCCCCCGGTCATGGCCAGAATAAAAGCTTCGCTTTGCCAGGAGGCTATGAAGATGCCGATGAATTGAATGATCAGGAGCGGCTTTAACATCGGAATCACCACAAAGAGGATTTTGTCGATGAACGACGCCCCGTCGATGTCGGCCGCCTCGTAAAAATCCTCGGCGATGCCCTTCAAGGCTGCCAGGTAAATCAGGCACCCCGGTCCCATGCCCGCCCAGACCATCGGCAGTACACAACAGAACATTGCCGTCTTGGGATCCAAAAGCCAGCGATATGGGTCGGACGTTTTTTTGAACAGTGCCAGGTACCAGTGCGTCCCTTCCTGGAAAAGGATCGGCCGCGCAAAATCAAAAAAGAACATGAACAGCATCGCCCCCACGGCCAGGCACATGGCGCCTGTCAGGTACTTCTGGTGGAGCAAAAGCCGCTTGGCAAAGAAAAACATGATCAGGAAGAATCCCCCCCCCAGGGCAATATATCCGACCGCCGGAATGGATAGCACAACCGCGTTCAACACTCCGTACTCCGTCGGCTCATAAAACGACTGCCAGAGAAATATCACCACCAGCCCGCTGATAACGGCCGGCAGATAAAATATCGTCCGGAACAGAATCTTCCCGCGCGGAATCTCCTGCAATAAAACCGCCAGGATGACCGGCGGCAGGAACGTGAGTCCGATTACCAGGATACAGTAGCGCGCCGAGTTCCAGACGGCCCGCCACCATTCCTTGTCCCATAGCACCGCACCGAAATTATCCACCCATACCCAGGTGGACCCGCCCATAATATGATAATCCTGGAACGCCAGTTTGGAGCCGAGGATCAAAGGTAGATATTGCCAAAATGCTATCGTCAACAGGGCCGGAAACAGCAGGATATAAGCCCAAGCGTATTTCCTGAATCCACATCCCACCGGTTTTTCACCAACAACAGCCGTCCCGGAAAATATTTTGGCTACCCTGCGGAAAAGAAACATGAATGCACAGACTATCAGCACCAGAAAAGCCACGGCGGCTATCCGCCGTTTCAGCAATTCTTCCGGGGAAATAATCCCGATCATCTTCTCGTTCGTTTCGCGGACCGACTCATCCAACAGGGATTGCAGGAGTGCCGAACGCTGGATGGAGTTGGTCGGCATCTCGCCGGAAATTGTCAACTGCGCCGCCTTGACCAGCGGCTTGGTCATGATCTCATAAACCATCTGACAATTACGCCCGTAGGGTTCCGGTCGGCCGGTCTCAAGGGCAATGTTAAAACATTCCTCAATTCCTTTCGGTGCCAGACGGACAATGTCATCGTAGCCGAACATTCGCAAATAGCGTGAATTGATAAAGCGCCCCAAGCCTCCTTCCACCAGGACGCGGGTCTGGATGCGGACGGCATCCTCACTGGCCAAGAAGCGTATATATTCCCAGGCCGCATCGCGGATCACCGGGTCCTTGACGCCCGCAAAAATCCCCTGCATGTAAGAATTTAACTCGGAGGCCCGATGTCCCCCTGGGCCTTTGGGCACAGCCACGATACCGGTAACATCCGGGTTGATTTGCGTAAACGTCTTTTCGTCAATATATGTGGTGTAGAACGCGATCTGCCCTATTTCCCATTTACGGACAATGCTCGCTGCGGCCTGACGCATTACATAGCCATAGCGCTTACGGCCATCCTTGTCATACCAGACCTCATTGCAGAGCCGGTTATAAAAATCCAGCGCCTGGACACCGGCCGGAGAGTTATAAACCGCGCGCCATTCGTTCTTTGCCTCATCACATTCCAGCACCTCGCCGCCGGCCGACCAGAGATAGGTTACCCAATACCAGCTTTCCTGGTTGAAGGTCGGATAACATGCGCCATAGATGCCTTTGGCGGGATCAGTCACTTTTTTGCAGATGTCAAAGAAATCATCCCAAGTCCAGTCATTGTTCGGATAAGGAATATTATTAGCGGCCAGCAAATCTTTCCGATACAGCACAACCCGTCCCATAACCCCGCCCAATGGCATGGCCCACATGTGTTTCTGCCCGTCAGTTCCCCTGCGATGCATGACAGGCATGATTTTGGGATGAATACAAAACGTCTTCTCCGTTTCCGTCAGGCTGGTGAAATAGTTGTCTTCCGGCTTGTCCAGGGGATATAAAAACCCCTGTTGGATATAGGTGTCGGATACCCGGAAAAAAACCGACATGACATCGGGGGCCACACCGCCGGCGATGGCCATCAGCGGTCCGGAATCCTCGCTGAACCCCGGGATGGTAATGCCGGAAAAACGACGCAGGTCAATATCAACCTTATCCCAGTTTCTTTTCCCATAGCGGCCCGGATTGGCGCGGTATTTGGCCCGGTAACGCTCGGCGAAAATCTGCGGAAAACGACTGATAAATTCCTTGACCACGGCCACGCTGGCCTGTGTACCTGGCGATGGATCGGCAGAATCGGGCATTGACCAGAGCACCAAATGAATCACGGTTTTATCGCCCTTGTCTTCCACAAAACCACCAGCCGTGGCAGTCGCAACCACAGCAAGAATGACAATCAGGATTTGGATAATTCGACAAAGCGCTGATTGAATGATTTGCATAATTCGTTGTTGGTTTCCATCAAGATGTCAAAGACCGTTGTATGGCCTTTTTTATCCATTCCGTGAGATTAACTATTTAGAAAGTCTCTTTGGCAATCCATCCAACCAGTTACACCGCCATAGACACATGCTTTCTATGATAGTTTCTCCTTTCTCTTTGCTTGCATGCTCAGGTTCACCTGACACACCCAGAGAATTTACGCAATACTCATCTGCAGCTAAATCTCTGGGCGTAATCCATGCCTGAATGCTCCCCGTCTTTGCTTTATCCATGTGAACCAGATTCGGAAAAACAACAAGTCCCATACTGGTTTCCACCTCACACGCATGCCCAGCATTTCTGCCCTCACAGATTCCTGTCGGCACACCATTAAACGGTTCAAACATAAAAATGCGTAGACCACTACTCTTTAGGCAATATTCCTTTGCAGCGCTTGCGGCAACAACGGCGTTCCCGCCATGCGCAATCTGAATCAGGAGGGTGCGCACTCCATGCCTCTCCAGTGACGAGGCTATGTCCTCTATCAGGCACATAAGCGTTGAAGGTCGAACACAGATAGTTCCCGGATAAGAACGCCATACTTCTGAACAGCCAAATGTGACAGGCGGCAACAGAAGCACATCCTCACGCAGCTTTTCAACCCGTTTCCATACCTCGTAGCCAAGCATGGTATCCGTCCCAAGGGGTAGGTGATGCCCGTGCTGCTCCAATGAACCAAGAACAAGAACTGCCTTGATATCAATATCTTTCTCAATCAACTGCTTTACATCAGGCCATGCTGTTTCTGATAAGTTCATATTTTAACTCCATTTAATCCATCCGCCAAAGCGGACGGCCACATCACACCTCCACAAGGGGGAGGCGGGCGGCCTAACAATCGCAATTATATAGATACTGAGATTGCACCCGTTGAACAAGCCTGAAAACAATAGCCGCAACCGATACATTTCTCGTTTTTAACAGGTCTACCTTCCTTCATGCAAATTGCGTCGAACCAGCACACATCAGCACATATGCCGCATCCAGTACATTTTTCCATATTGGGTTGCGTTTTCTTATAAGCTTGTTCATTTCGTTCCCGCATTTTGACTGCTTTGGATGAATCCTTGATCAATTCAAGCGCTTTTCCACGCAATGACGCCATGTCTGCGTGGCCATTTACATCCATCCAATGGTCAAGTTGCTGGATCATCCGTTGTACCACTCGTGGACCTAGTATAACAACACATAAATTACGAAACATAATGACGCGAAAGTTTTTTATCAGCATCCTGCCGCGTGAATTTCCAATCAATGCGGGCAATCGCCGCATTGCGTCGTGCTTGCCAATCGGCCACGCCGGAACACAAATCAAGTTCTGTGGCAAAACGCTGCCTGGTACATTGCCGGTCCATAATCCCGATTTCAATCTCCGCCATATTCAGCCAACTGGCATGCTTCGGAGTATAATGCAACTCCACGCGTTGCAGCAAAGTAGCGGCCGCCGGCACTCCCAAGATTTCCTCGAAACTGGCACGGAAATGGGTGTTAAGGTTGTCGACAACCAAGTGCAACTTCTTGGCCTTGGCATATACGCTGGTGGTCAACCACCCGACAAAATCGACGAAATCGCGCTTCGTGCGTCGGAGCGTAACGCGAGCCTGTCGTTGGCCGGCTTTTGGTTCAACCGCCAGAAAAATATTACGGGTGCCATGCCGGCGATATTCGTAATCTTCCTTGCGAATGCCGTCCGAACGTATCTCCAACGGTGCGCGGGCATGCGCCAACAACTGCTTGCTCTTTTCGTCCATACAAATCACCGGTTCATTCGCATCATACGGGCGACCGTACAATTCCAACAAACGATACATCCGCGCCCGGTACTCCTCCGTCAAACGCCCAATACACCACATGGCTCGCCGCCAGGGCTTGCAAACGTTTTTTTTAGAAAGCGCCGGATGCTTTCGCGACTGATAGTACGCAAGTCGGCTTCTCGCTTCCGGATCTCCTCAGTTAATAAATCAATGGTCCACCGCCTGGCTCCACTGGGCGGAGCACTGCAGGCCAACGCCACAACAGCAGTTTCCTGCTTTACCGCATACCGGCGTGGCGCGCCGGAGCGTGGCGCGTCCGCCAACGCATACTCTACGCCCTTTTCCAGATATGCGGCTCGCGTCCGCCAGATGGCCGTGCGGCCGACTCCCAGCACAGCCATAATTTGTTTTTCCGGCACTCCGCGACCCAAGGCCGCCAGAATGTGGCCCCGATTTATTTCCCGTGCTCTATGTAAGCCTCGGGAAGTAAACCCCCTTAAAATCGCCCGATTTGCGTCCGATAATTTTACCTTTGTTTGCTTCATGCCGGTAATATAATGTTTCGTTATTTATGTGTCAAGATACTAGGCAACAGGTTATCGTGCCGATCTGTACGATTTCGCTGCCTGCCATAATTAACTTGGCTACATCCTGTCAGGTATAAACCCCTCCGCCTGCAAACAGAGGAGTCACTATTCAATACCTTTAGTGCATAAAAATTATCACCAGCATCTACAGCCTTCTTTACCTCGGCAAGTCCGGCATATGTGAAGTCAAGCTTGGATAAAAGAACATGCAAATTACTCATTATTTCATCATCCCGACTTGGAATATCAAACTTTTTTGATCAATTTTCTGAATCTTTTCCCCAAGCTTTCCTTGTTGCTGCAAAAGATTAGTTTTGCAAAGCCATTATGATTGTTTCAGTTTTATCCGATATAACAACGCATCCGCCGTAAAATCAACAACGCCGTTTTTCCGATAATCGTTTGCGTAAGACCTTGTCATGTGCAGTAAAATATCGTTTGTTTCAAAATCCTCGCGTGCGTAAAAGCTTGAAAGTTGAAGCCAGGGGCTTTCGCCGGCCTGCTTGTCGTCAACAATCGCAATGCTGTCCTTAACCAGCAGTCCGGTTTGGGCATCCACCTCGCCCAATACCAATGGATAACGCGGGCCGTTGCCCTTGGGGTTTTCCCCGGTAATATTCCCCATCCAATAGAGATGGCCGTTCGAATGCGGGATAAGCTGGGAACACGAGCTGGGTGAAAAAAAAGATTCATCCGTGTCATAACGCCATGGTTCAGGCATGGCCCAGGTATACCCGCCATCCTTCGAAAGAGAATACCATTTATATCCGGGCAATGACGGATTTGCATCGTTACTGCCCCGCATAACCATAAGGATTGCTCCATCCGCCAATTCTGCGATCGTGGGCTCGATAAGGCCACGGGTTGTCTTATCCGGAGTCAACGAAATTCGTTCTGAACAGGTCCATTTAATTTTATGATCCGGCTGAATCTTGCCGATAAGCAACATGCAATCCGTCCATGTATATCCGCCGCCCGGATTAAAATACCTACCATCAGGACCAACGGGAGTGGTCATAACCGGCATAAGAATAAGGCCACCGGCGCGCAAAAGCGGCCGTTGGCCATAATCGCCGATCATGACACAATTGCAACCCTCCGTTACCCCGGGCATAAAATGCTTTTCATCATACTGCATGCCCTCATGAATAATCTGCTCCTCAATGATATTAGTCCGGCCTCCATCCATCGAGACGGAATAGGAAAGTTTCCAATGGGTCATTCCCTCAAGCGGATTATCGTTCGGGAAGATACCATGCATGCTAAAGTTAACGTAAAGTCCTGATCCGGGAATTACAACCCCGCCGTGTAAATGCCTGCGCTCCGTGCCGCCACAACGATCAAATTTGGTTTGATATTCAAGAGGCTCGCTCCAAGATTTGCCGCTGTTTTCAGAAAACCTGATATAACTGACGTCCAGAGTGTCCGACTTGGAAATCAGGCCATGATAACTGACAAGCGAACTTGGAAGAAGAGAATTATAATAAGTGGCCGCCAAAGCTCCGGTCCCTCCAAAAGGCGAAGGCATGAAAACTGCTTTATCAATAACTTCTGCAATCCATTTTGGCTTACTTTTCATATTGATTAATTATGGGATGATAAAAATTTTATTGTTTAATTGTTTAAAATATGACATTCTAAAAACAAATTTGCAACGCGAAAGAATGTCTGCTTTCAGATATTTGATATTCATTTCAGAGAAAATAACAGGCGGTAAATGATTCATTTTCGTATTCAAACCATCGGCCTTTTCCGGCAACCGGAACGTTTCGCCGGCCATTATCATTTTAATGCTATTCTATTTGTTGTGTCTGGAATGAAATACTGGCGAGCCTGTGGACATGAGATTACCAAGCCCAAGCCAATGTTCATTCTAACTGTAAGTGGACAACCCCGCGAGGGGGAATATGGGCCTGATCGGGAAAGCTGGATAATCGTTCTGGATGAGATTAAATTTCGGATTAGTGCTCAATCCGGGTTTATTGAGACAGATGACGGGAAAACGCGGATTCTCCTGCCGGTCGTGACGCCTATCCCTTCGGAACGTGTGCCAGGATGGCAAATGGAATTTGAACGCATTCAATCAGCTCTACGTAGGCCAACTGCTCAAAATTACTTTCGGGCAGAAATGGGAGTAATGAACATCTTCCGGAACTTGATGGATGCGCATGCCGATTCTCTTAAAGATACACCGGCTGCGCATCTGAAAAGACTTATTGACCAGGACACATGTTTCCAAAAAACGCTATCTGAGTTAAGTCTTGAATGTCAGTACAGTCCAGATCATCTACGCCTTCTCTTTCACAAAGAGTATGGGATAAGCCCGCGTCAATATCAGGAGAGGCGCCGTAAGGTATTGGCAATGGAACTTATTTCTAACAGCCGGTTGTCAGTGAAAGAAATCAGCGCAAAACTGGGATTCAAGCATATGTCAGCATTTTCGGCTATGTTTCAGAAGCAAACTAAATGTTCCCCGCGTCAAGCTATTCGACGGTTTCGCAATTAACGTTTTCGAGCACGAACTGACCTTGCAATACCGCTAGAGGGGTATCGGACATGGACCCCATTTTTCGAACCACTTTTAAGGCTAATTTTGGCTAAGACTTATTGAGGTTTCAGGCCATGTTTTATCAAAATATTACGGGACAAGATGTTACGATCACCTCCTTGGAGGGGTACGCGAAGCGGGGGGTGGGTCCGCAGTCGGCTGGAAAAGACTTTTGCAAGCAACTCGACAATAATCGGTTTTGAATTCCGCGCCCGGGGTATTGCTCAAAATCTAATCAACAAGTCGAGCAATTTGCCGATAACCGCTTTTTCACCGTAATGCGCGGTTATGCCGGTCCTCAGGGTTTCTCCAATCCGTTTCGCCTCCTGCGGATTCGTTGCCAGGCGGCGCATCAGGTGCGCGGCATGCCCGGCGTCCGCTTCCGCCCAAAGCTGGCCCGGTCCGTATGAACTCCAGTTCCTGTTCGGCTTCACATGAACCAGGGAGTGATTGACAAAATAGGGGTAGCCTGCCGGAAAATACTCCGTCTGGCCGCCATGCCCTGTGATTATAACGGGATTCCCTGCCGCTGCCGCCTCGAACGCTCCCAGCCCCCAGCCTTCGCCCCGCGTCAGCGACACGAAACAGTTTCCCCGGCGATGCAGGGCATGGATCTGTTCAGCGGATATGTTTCCGTCCAGCAATTCGATTTTTGGCGGCTGTGCGGCGCGCGCAATCATTCTCGCCGTTTGCCGCCGGACGGTGTAAATGCGTTGCATCCATCCCGGAAGCGATTTGTCGTATTTCCCGGTTTTGACAATCAGCGCGCAATTGTCGGCGGCATGAAACGCCCGCAGGTAGGCCTTGATGACAAGATCGCAGGCTTTGCGTGGAATCCACTCGGCGATGGTGTAGAACACGAATGATTCCGGGGCGATATCCTGGAACCATCCGGCGGCGGCTGGCGGTTGTTCCGCCGCAATATGCGGAATTACATGGACCGGACATCGAATTCCCCGGCGCAAAAAAGCTTCCCGGCTGAAACGGCTGGGCACAAGTACGCCGCGGCAGCGTTCAAGCAGCTTTGGCCAATGGGGAGGTATGAGGTCCGTTTCCCATGCGGTGTAGGCGAGGCATCGTTTTTCGGGCTCCCGGGAAATGAAATGCGGGATATATTCCGGCACGGCATGAATAATAACGGTGTCGTAGGCGGCCGGCGAACAACATGCTGATGCCAGCATTTTGTCGTTTGCCACTCCTTCCGGTGCCGACTCCACGCAAGGCTCATAAGCGAGACCCAGCGAACGCCCTTTGACCAGGGGAGTCCAGGTCACGGGAATGCCGCTGCGGATAAGCCCTTTCAAATAGGCCATTGCCGCAACCCCGTACCCGCTGTTGTCCGCGGGCGATATGTACTTGATGCCGATCATATGCAGCCGTTCGTCAGGCCAGCGCCTTCAGCATGCGTTGAATAACCGTTTGTTCGCCGAAGTTTTCAATGATTCTGTTTCTCGATATCCCGCCTTTTTGAAAAGCCTCCTGACGGTGGGTAAAAACGTGCCGCATTGTCCGCGCGGCTTGTTCCGGGTCGGGGATGGCCCAATAATGGCCCGGCGCCGCCCATTCCTTGACGGAATTGTCGCGAACCCTTTTCAGGCGGTAATCCAGCAGATAAGCAGAATCCGCGGTCAGATAATCCAGCGGCCCGCCGATCCCCGTTATGATCACGGGCTTTCCATATCCGGCGGCGTCAAATGCTCCCAATCCCCACGCCTCGCCTTTTGTCAGCGAGACAAAACAGTCGCCTTTTTTGTGGATTTGGCCGATATTTTCTCCTGAGATTTCGCCCATGAGCAGTTCGATTTTCGGCGCTTGGGGATGTTTGCGCAAAGCGGCGTTCACCTTGGTCTCGGGCGGAATAATTTCCGCGGCCGGCAGGCCGAACGATCGCCGGATGCGCTCAAGGGCGCGGCGGGCCGAGGAGCGGAGAGCTGAACCGCCGGATATTTTTACCGCATCCGTCTTGATGATCAATTTCACGTTGTCGCTATTCGTGAACGCCTTCAGATAGGCGTCCACAACCTCCGCCGTGCCCTTCCGCAAGGTCCATGAGCCGATGGTGTAAAACACGAACTCATCCTGTTTTTCGCGCGAGGAAAAAGAATCATATTCAGGGGCGGGGGCGGCGAAAAGATGCGGGACAACGTGGACCGGCATCCGCATGCCTCCGCGTTGGAAAATCGTTTGGTTCCAGGCGCAGGGCACCATGATTGAATCAAAGGCGCCATAGAGTTCAGTCCACCCATCCGGCAGCCGGTTGGTATCCCAGGTGACGTATCCGGCGACGGTCCTGGCCGATATCCGCCTCAGGCAGTCCGATACGGCACGGGGAAGGACATGGATCACGACGGTGTCGTATGGGATTTGGCGGTTGCAGAAAGGATCCAGGCGCCGGTCGCCAATGCCTGCGCCTTTAAACAGATCGAATTCCGTGCCAGCGGCATTTGTGGGCACCACGGGCGTCCAGGTGACGGGAACGCCCGCATGCGCCAGCCCGACAATGTAACGTCTGGCGGCCTCGGCGTAGCCGAATGCTCCCGGATGGGAAAGATACATGATTCCGGTCATGATGTTCTCCAGGAAGGCAATTTTCCCAGATCCAGCGCTCCGTCGCTGTACCTGAGCATTTCGGGCCTGTGCGTGACACTGATGATCGTGCATGCGCCATGAAGCCGGCGCAAAATCTCCACAACATCCCGTTCCATTCTGCTGTCCAGGTTGGATGTTGCTTCGTCCAAGACCAACAGGGCCGGCCTGCGCAGCAATGCTCTTCCCAATGCCAGCCGCTGCTTTTCTCCGGATGAAAAGCCTTCGCCGCCCTCTCCGAGCCTGGCATTCAGTTCTCCCTTCAACTGGCGGACCGTTGAAAGCAAACCCACGGTTTCCAGTACGCTCCGGACTTCCTCCTCGGCGATTTCGCGGCGGCACCCATAGGTGATGTTCTCGAACACGCTGCCCTCGAAAAGGTAGGGGTCGGAGCCGACAAACCCCAGATCGCTCCGTTCCCTCACAAACCGGCGCGGCGCAGTCCCGGCTATGCGAATAATGCCGTGGTGCGGTTCCAAAACGCCGAGCATCAGGGCCAGGAGCGTGCTTTTCCCGCTGCCATTGGGGCCGATGATCCCGTAGTGTGAGCCGGCCGATATGGAAATGGAGAGATCGTTGAAAAAAGGTTCGGACATTCCGGGCCAGATGAAGCAAACGTGGCTAAGCTGCAGATCGGGGCAGGGGCCGGTGTTTTCGCTTTGCGTCGCGTCCGATCCGGACCTTCTGCTATCGTCGGAACAGTACTCCAGGGCATCCTTCATCTCCGCGGGCGCAAGCGACGCGGCCAGGTTAAACATTTCCCGGACGTGATGCCAGTTCTTGCCCATCTTGCCCACCTGATCGTTAATCAGGGACATCGCCTGAATTAATCTGACGAAAAGATAAAAGAAGACGAGAAGTCCCGCGCCTTCCTTTCCAAAATAGTGGATCTTGATGAATATCAGCAGCGAAATGCTCGTCATTCCCACGAATTGCGGCAGGATGCCCATGACGTTGACGTCGAAAAACATTCTGACGCCCTGCCTGTAGTAGTTTTGCGCCGCATCCGCAAAAGCGCTCCTCTCCCGATTGACCGTGTGCATGAGGCGGATGAATATCCAGTTTCTTGAGATGCGGACAATGGTCGCCTCCAGACGGAGAGCTTGCCTGGCAATGCCTTCCGACGCGGCCGTCAAAAGACGGGTGATCCTCAGGACGGCCAAACCTAGGATTGTCATCAGGCCCACGGCCAAAAGCGTCTCCCGCCAGGACAACAGAAGCATTCCGGCCAGCAGTGCTGCGGCATACAGCAGCTGCACCAGCAGATTCATGCCGAAAAAAATAAATTCGGACGCCTTGGGGATGAACTCTCCAAAACGAATGTTCAACCTGCTGAGAGGCAGATATCTGCCCTGGTCCGTCATCAACAGCTCGTATCCCTGGATGTTGCGGAAACGCAGCGTGGCTAATTGCAGCAGGACATGGGCGGACTGGGAGGCCGCCAGCTTGCATACGGAGCGGACCGCGATCGCCAGCAGAAGCGCCCCAAGAATGATGCCGGGCGGCAGCGTGGCTGGTATTCCGGGGATTGATGGCGGCAGCTTGTCAGATGAGCCGATCAGGGGGGAAAGCAAGGCGACGGATAATGACGAAAGACAATATTCCGCGCACGCCAGCATGAGCGAAGCGAACATTCCCACGGCGACAAGCGACACCCCTTTTTTTCCCAGAACCGCCAACAAGGTCCTCAGGAACATGGATCGTTCCTGGTGGAAAATCGTTTTATTCTCTGGTTTCATATTTGTCCGGCCATGGTGGAAAGGCATTGTTCGCAAACGGCCAGGGAATATTTATCCCGGACGAGTTGATAGGCATTGGCGGCCAACCGTTCACGCAGGCAGGACTCCTGCGCCATCCTGCGGCAATGCGCGGCGAATTCATCGGCGGAATCAGCAATCAGGACGTGTTTGTCGTGAAGCACGTCAAGACCTTCAAGCCCGAGCCTTGTGCTAATCACCGGAACCGAGAAGGAAAAGGCCTCGAGCGCCTTGATGCGCGTGCCGCCGCCGACCCTTAGGGGGATGATCGCGGCGTCGCTTTGCCGGTATGCGTCTTCGACCGATGGAACCCGTCCCAGATATCGTATTTCCGGAATCTTCGCGATGGAACGCCGGACGCAATGTGGCATATTCGGTCCCGCAAGAAGCAGTTGAAAAGACTTGCGCATCTTTTCGCGCATGATCGGCAGGATTTCATGGACGAAAAATGAAACGCCGTCGTTGTTTGGAAAGTAGCCGAAGCTTCCGAGAAAGAGGAAGACGAACGGACCCGCGGCGCCGGCGCGGGGCGGGGCGGGGGGTCTTATTGCCACCACATTGGGAACCACCTGCACGCGGTCAAGGCGATAGGTTTCGCGCACCGTCCTGCGGTCATTTTCCGAACAGACATAGACCTTGTCAAAACAGGGGAGCCACTGGCGCTCGAGGGTTCTGTAATTTTCCGCCTCCTTCAGGTGAAACATCGCCGAGTCGCGCCGGCCCTGTGTCGCCTGCAGTATGGCAATGCGCTCGTGCACAAGGGACTCGATATCGTCCAGATCCAGATAAAGCTTTGTTTCGGGATGCTCGGCTTTTATCCATAATCCGAAGGGAACCATTCTCAGCCGGAAGATATGCACGGCCTGATAGGTCCGGCCGGCGATAGTTCTTTGCAATTTTCGGATCCGGCCGGCGGTGGCATAGCGCAACGCCGCGGATGTTGTCGGATATAACCGGCAGCCGGGGATTCCCGCGCGGAACAACAGGTGGCGAAAAATCGCTGGGATTGCGGATGGATGCCATACGCCGATTCGGTCAATGCTCTCGCAGCAGTCCGGTTTTGCGGGACGGGAAGCTGGCCGTCTCAAATTTTCAGGCACAACGAGCAAATGGATGGCATAAGCGCGGCTTAACGCCTTGATAAAATTATGGGAACGGATGGACAAACCGGTTCCCTCGGGATCAGGTGTGACCGGAGAAATAAACAATAGTGTCTTTTGCATAGCTGCGATCGGGTTGCCCACCGAAAGCCGGGCGATTTGAAAAATGGTAACAATAAACAAGTCAGATTCAAGAAGAACCTGTTGAAAAACGGGACTCTCCATTGGATTTCAGGGGCTGGACTATCAAACCTAAAATTAATGCTTAACTAATTCGGGAATCCGGCATCCTTTAATGCTGACAGAACGCAATGTTGTCTTAATGTATCAGACGTCATGCTCGGGTATTCAGTGTTGTTCAAGGCTGACGCCGGATTTCCGTCTGTCCGCAGTCGCTACACGACAGCGTTGGTCCGTCCGGACGGGCGGGAATGACAGCGTTGCCGTCGTTTCCGCGAGTCTTTTTCCAAGGCTGATTTGTCAGGTGACGTAAGCGCTTGATCTTGCGGGACACTACCAGCGATATTTTCCCGGAAAACCGCAGAATATCCAATAATGAGCCGCAGAATATCGAAGTTCTGAACTTCGTCATTCGATATCCGCTATTCGATATTCTTCAGTTTCTGTTAATCTCCTCGCATTCATGTGGTTGCAGCACTTCGGAAATTAGTCCTGTGCCTTCCGAAATTGCGCGGTAAAAATTTTGACTTTTATGATCTTGATGGTAAAATCAGCCGTATATGTCAGATATTTTGTATAGCAAAACTTGCCGTCCGGCGGCCTTGGCGGCAGGATTTTTGTCCGCGGTTCTGATGCCGGCGCTGCTGACGGCGGAAATGTCGATTTTTCGGCCGAATATCGGTGTGCCCGCGTTTCCCCTGACCAACGGGGCATTCAACGTGGAAATCGAGTCAACGCCGGGGCTGGCGTCAAACGGTTGGGGCGTCCTGCTGGTCAATGACCTGCGCAGCTGGACGTGTTCCGTGGAGCGGGTGGAATACGGACAGTATGTTTATTGCAATTCCGCCACCGGCTACCTGCTGACGGCGCGCGCACCGGTCAATATGGCGCCGGAGGTTTTCAATCTTCAGGTCAGCCATGATTCCGCCGGCTCCGCCACCAACCGGCATTGCGTGAAAATTTTGCGTAATTATGAAACCGATTTTTACGTTTTGCATTATGCTGATCCGCAGGTGGAAACGGAAAACGCCACCTCCGCCAACGGCGGCGGCGGATCGCACGGCAGCGTACAGGCGATTTATTGGGCTTCCTCCGCCTACAGCCTCATCAATCCCCGCTTCATGTTCAACACCGGCGACGAAGTCGAAAACGGCGTGGCCGGCTTTTATCCCAAATATCTTGAAGCCATAAATGTCATAAAAGCGCCCTTGCTGATCACGCGTGGCAATAATGACGCCAAGGGCGATTTTACAAACTGGAAAAGGGATGTCGGCCAGCCGACTTATTCCATTACCATTGGTTCTTTTTACGTGTGCATGAAGGATTACGGAACCAACGAAAGCCTGTCCTGGTTTACCAACGATTATGCCGCCTCGTTTGCCGATTCCAACATTACTTTTCGTTTGTTCGGACAGCACTACACCAACGGCGGTTTTGCCTACAATCCGCCTGCTGGACAGTATCCCGATTTGATGCTGGTGGGCCATAATCACGCTTTTGCCACACTGAGCACCAATCCGTACTATGTGCTCTCGTCCGGCCCCGGATGGGATTATGGCGCGGTCGCGATCTTCGAGTTTGTCAAAACCAATAACGGCTGGGTCTGTTCCAATAAGACGATTCACGGCACAACCGATAAACTGCAGGTTTATGGCGACTGGGGGCAGCCCTGCCTGGTCACTAATACGTTTTTATACGCCAACAACGGCACAATGTTTACTAACACGACTTATATCACCAACAGTCTCAACTATGATTTCCTGGATGGACAGATCCGCTTCCTGATGCGTAAAACCGCAGCCGGTTACACGGCCAGCGGCGGCGAGATAACCGGAGAATACGATTATAGCCTCACCAATACCGCGGTTGTGGTCAAGGTCAATATCCGCGGCAACGCCTTGACCACTGTGGCCGTGTTGCCGCTCAATACAAACAAACAGCCGCAAACAATCAGTTTCCCGTCCATTGCCGATCAGAATGTGACCAGCACGGTCGGCTTGAGCGCAACGGCTTCATCCGGTCTGCCGGTAAGTTTCATCGTGGCAGGCGGACATGGAACAATCAGCGGCGCCACCAACCTGGCTTTTAACGGCACCGGCTTGGTAAGTATTGTTGCCGGGCAGGCCGGCAACAACGACTGGTATGCCGCGCCGAATGTCACAAACAGTTTTATGGTGACTTCCTCCATACCTGTATCTGCAGCGTCTTCCGGAGTCTGTGCCGATTACGATGGCGACGCTTTTGCAGATCCGGCAATTTATGATGAAATCACCGGCACGTGGAAAGTGAAGCTTTCCTCGGCTGGATATTATCTGATTGTTACAACGCTCAATGGGCTGGGCGGTCACGGTCGGGCTTCAGTTGCCGCGGACTACGATGGTGACCGCAAAGCCGATCCGGCAGTTTATCAAGAGTTGACCGGTACGTGGCTCGTCTTGCCGTCGTCACTGAATTATGCGGTGGTGCTGGCAATGAGCGGACCGTTGGGCGGTATTGGATACAGCGGCATGCCGGCTGATTATGACGGCGACCGGAAAGCCGACCCGGGTGTGTATCAGCGGGAACGAGGCGACTGGCAGGTCATGTTTTCCACGGCAAACTATTATGCGGTCGAAGCGCTGGGGCTGTTGGGCGGCGCCGGTTACTTGGCCGTGGCCGCAGATTATGACGGCGATGGCAAGGCCGACCCGGCGATATACGGCGAGAGCACCGGTTACTGGATATTCAAGCTTTCCGGCATCGGGTATGTTGAAATTGCCTTGGCGCATCCCCTGGGCGGGGCGGGGTATCTTCCGGTTCCGGCTGATTACGACGGCGACGGTTTGACTGATCCTGCGGTCAGAAGTATTGCCGGCAACGAATGGATTGTGATGTTCTCGACGGGCGGTTATCTGCCGGTACAATTGACTGTTGTGTTTGATTGATTTGAAGTCGAAAATCGCAAGTCCAAAATCGGAAATGAAACATGATTGTGATGTTTTCTTTCGGCGGTTGGAAACGGGTGTATTGCGCTAAGGCTGACACGTCGGACCGATTTTAATGTTTGCATTTATCGTCAAATTTTATAAATAAGTTTGCATTTCGTGAAAAGGCCTTTGAAAAAGGCTGATAAAAGGATAAAATACGCGCATGAAAATCATGAATTTATCTGTTGGTTTGTTTATCATCTGTTTGACATTGTTCGTGTCCGCCGCCAGCGCTCAAACGCCCTTCTATTTCGGTTGGTCGGCGGTCACGCCGCATGCGGCAGATTATGACGGCGACCGTATTCAAGAGCTCAGTCTTTATAATTCCGATGATGGCGCTATCTATGTGCGCCGTCTCTCCGGCGACGAACTGACTTTCGGGCTGACCATCGCCGAGAGTGATTATGCCGTTGCCGAAGTAGACTATGACGGCGACGGCAAGGCCGACTTGGGCTCCTATGATCACACCACCGGCGCCTGGTATGCGTTCTGTTCCAGAACCGGTTACCAGCTGAATGCGCTTCAATGTGTCCCCGGCGCTTCAACCACGGAGCCGTATCCGGCCGACTATGACGGCGATGGTCTGTCCGACCCGGCGCTTTACGATTCAGCTTCAGGCGTTTGGATAATTTATTGTTCCGGATCAGGCTATCAGGCGTATTCATTCATCTTGGGCGGCAATGGCGCTATGGCCGTGCCCATGGATTATGACGCGGACGGCAAAACTGATCCGTGCGTCTATGACCAGAACACCGGCCTGTGGGGCGCGCTTTGTTCCGCCAGCCAATATGCATATACCTGGGTTGTCTACGGCGGGCCGGGCTGTGAGGCGGCGCCGGCCGACTTTGACGGCGATCAAAAGGCAGACCCAACTGTTTATTGCGCGGCCCTGGGAGTCTGGGGCACCTTGAATTCCGCCAGCAATTACGCGCCGAATATCATTATCCAGGGCGGCCCGGACTGCACTCCCATTCCCGGTAATTACTATTTTACCAACCGGGCTGACTATGCCGCGTTCAACACCACCAATGGCGGCTGGTATATTGCCTATGAGACCCCGTTACCATCCGGCGGGATTTTTGGCGATCTGGCTTGCAATGTGCTGCCAAGTCTGCTGGTCGGCGACAAAAAAGGCGCGATCAAGGGCGCGATTGGCTGGGGCTTGAATCTGATCTTCAATCATGGTGAGGATCCGGAAGACCCCCGTTGGGCCGAGATGCGTGAAATCCTGAGCGAGATGAACGGGAAACTAGAGCATCTCCTTTCGTTTTCGACCGCGATGTTGAATTCCCTGAATCAATTGAGCCGCCAACTGCAGTACGATTCGGCCAAGATTCAGTTACTGATATCGCAATTGCTGGCCAATCAGGCTTTTGCCACGATCGCTACCCGCTATGATTCCGGCGGCCCGCAGGGCTATCGCACCTTTTATACCTGTGACACTAACAACCCGCCTTCAGCCCAGGATGTGGCAACCTTTGTTGATATTGTGCTGAATCACACCAGTCCCGATTTGCCCACCTGCATTACTCAGATAAAAAACGCAATCCTGCCAACACTGGAGACCGAAGAAGGCGTCCTGCGGCAATGGGCCAATATGGCGAAACTGCGGGGGGTTACGCCCGATAATTTGTCGGATCATAACCAGGCGTTTTTTGCGTATTTTTCCACCCTCTATAACTACCAGATTAAGGCCGCGGAATTGTATGTGGACGTCATGCGTCAGGCCTACACCAGCGAATTCCAGCAGGCTGCAACCTACACCTGGATCACCAACGATTTAATGAACACCCTCTCCGCGGAAGTGGATGAATACCGCGCAGTAACCCACAACCTGGTTCTTGCCACCATCAACGCCGGCTATAATCCGGCCAGCACAAACAATCCGATACTGGTCACAAATGTCAGCGAGGTTCTTTCCTCCATGGAATTCTTTTCGCGCCAGTGGCTGGGGCAAACCCAGAGTCTCTGCGTCACTTTCCTGACCATCAACCCGATAGGCAATACGGTCGCTGACATCAAAGCCGTGGATGCCGGCTCCGTGGAGCATGCCGTGCAGACGGTCACTACCAATTGGGACAAGGGCCGCGCTTACGGCTATTTGCCTGACAGCAGGAATTATGTTGTGGTGGATGATAATTATGCCTTCATCCGGTGCGATTTCGGCCGCCAGCCTTGCGGCGCCTATACCATCAAGCGCGGCTCGGAAATCCTCGGCACCGTGACGGTCAGCAACTATGATAACAACATGCGGGTGACCAACAGTCTGTCCGTCACCAACTGGTTCGGGCATTTCTATGCTCCTCCGGCGGTTCAACGGCTGACTATACCGCTTGACGACCAGACATGGTGGACCAACTGGTACAATAGTGTTACCTACTGTCCCGGGGCCTCGCCATCTGATAATCCAGTAAAATTAGAACGGATTAAATATAGCAGAATATGGCCAAACTCTTTTACCAATTGGTACGCGTCGTTGGGAGTAAATGTTGATATGGGGTATGGATATTCATTGCCGGAAACCTGCGGGCTGACCACCTGGTTTGATGCGTTCTTCTACCCGATCGCCATCAGCAATAACACGGGGAAGGCAATCGGCGTCCGGGCATATATTGCAGTTGACAACGCAGAGGCCAGCATCATGAGATATGAGTCAGAGTATCAGCGGATTCGGAGTAAATACAGATACAATCTTACCTTTCGATGGGACACTTACGGTTGGGCACAATTTGCGGGGACAGACCACATGGCAAAATGGGCAATATGGCAAGATAGCAAAAGCCATCGTTGCTTAACCACGGACTCTATTAGCCGCTATTGGACATCCTGCGAGGCGCTGACATATACCACGATCCCGGCGACCGGCGCTACGACCAAGTTATACGTGGGAGGAAAGATTTCCTATATTCAGGATCTACACGGCGATCATTGTTGCATAACTTGCTATGGTATAGGGGATATCAGCTTCGGTTTCAAGCTAAACAAAATCCAGTTGTCATTCTATTAATTGAAAACACCATGAACACGCCGCTTGCAATCATTGCCGCGATTTCAGGTTTAACAGTCTTTCTTCCAGTCTCCGCACATGCTTGGTGTACGAATATTCCGGATAACCAGAAAATTAATGTCCTTAGTATCCCGGGCACTCATGATAGCGCAACAAAAGGAAGCAGTATCTGGCTTGAATGTCAAAATCTGGCTATCCAAGAACAACTGAACTGCGGCGTCAGATTCCTGGATATGCGGGTGGGGTGGCATAAAAATAAAGTCTATATGTGTCATTCAACGCATTATATGGGCTTGACCCTTGAACAGGCTCTAATGCAGGTGTTCAACTTCCTGTCGCAAAATCCGAGAGAATTCGTAATTTTGCAATTCAAGGTTGACGATGGATCAGATGATGTGAGCAAGCATAAGAAGTTATGCATTCATGACGAAGTCAACAAGGTGTTGCGCAAGGAACCCTTTGTTCAAAGACTATACGCTGAAGATAAAATACCAACCGTAGGGGAAGCGCGGGGGCGGATGATCTACTGGCATAGATGGAATCGCAGTCCGGGCGCGATGGTCTGGTGGCCTGATCGGGCTGATAACTTCGGTTCTTCAGCTACTGCTTGTCCTGCAGACCATCAATTATTCGTAAGCGATTTATATAATTGGAGTATTGACGCGAAGAAATCCAGCCTGGAGACATGGTTAAATTGGGCCAGGAAAGTGTATCAGGATGGATTCAAGAACTGCATAATCCTGACCTATTGCAGCACATCCACCGGGGACAAAGGCTGCGATTGGGAGCCGTGGCGGTCAGCTGCTAAAATTAATCCATTTGTGCATGATTATTTCAGAAAGCAAACGTCAAAACACTTCGGAATCGTAATTATGGACTTTGTTACGCCCGAGTTGGCGAAAGACATATGGATGCTGAACTTCAGTCCTGCCAATGATTACGACGGCGATGGGCTTGCCGATCCGATCGTGTATGAGGAAGCAACGGGAAAATGGAAAATCAGGCTTTCTTCGGCGGACTATTATCTGATAGTGACCACGTTTAACGGACTGGGCGGACCCGGGTATGCCTCTGTGCCCGCGGATTATGACGGCGACGGCCAGGCCGATCCGGCGGTGTATCAGGAAACAACCGGCATCTGGATTATTCTGCCTTCCAGGCTTAATTATGAAGTGCCCGTGGCGCTGGCCCAGCCGCTCGGCGGTCCTGGTTGCAGCGGGATTCCGGCGGATTACGACGGCGACCAATTGGCTGATCCTGGAGTTTATTATCGCACAAGCGGAGATTGGGAAGTCCTCTTTTCATCAGCCAATTACTACCCGGTTAATTTCGCAGGTTTATTGGGCGGGACAGGCTACAGTGCCGTGGCAGAGGATTATGACGGGGACCTTAAAGCTGATCCGGCAATATATGGAGAAAAAAGCGGTTATTGGATTTTCAAGCTCTCCAGCATCGGCTATGTTGAAATTGCCCTGGCTCAGACCCTGGGCGGGGCAGGATATGTTCCCGTTCCGGCCGATTACGACGGCGACGGGAAAGCTGATCCGGCAGTGCGGTCAGAAACCAGTACCGAATGGATCGTGATGTTCTCCACTGGAGGTTACATGCCCGTTTCGTTGAGTATCGTATTTGAATAAATACAAATTACAAGCACAGGTGACAATATGAATTCAATATATCGTGTTTTACTGATGGGTATAGCGCTGGCAACAAGGTTTTGCATGTATCAAGGCAAGACCGAAGCGGCAACATGGCCGGTCGTCGTGCTGGCTGTCCTGCTGATCGGGTGGGATGCCGGCGCCCAGGATATTCACTACGTGGCGCACAACGGCCAGACTCCGGCATATCCCTACGCGAGTTGGGCCACGGCGGCCAGCAATATCCAGGATGCCGTGGACGCGGCAACCGACGGCGACACGGTGCTGGTGACCAACGGCCTCTACGATGCGGGCGGCGCAGTGTCGCCCTATGGTCATATTACCAACCGGGTGGCGGCTGAAGCGGCGATTACCGTGCAGAGTGTTAATGGACCGGCAGTAACGACCATTCGCGGAAACATGCTTGACAGCCCAAGCGCCGTGCGCTGTGTTCATCTTGGCAATGGTGCCATTTTGGCCGGATTCACCCTGACTAACGGCAGTGCCTGGGTAAGCGGAGTTTTTGAAGATATTTACGGCGGCGGAGTCTATATCAGCAGTGATGGCCAGATATCCAACTGCTGGGTTATGGGGTGTTATGGCTCCGGCATTCATTGTAATAACGGCGGGAGCGTATCAGACTGCCTGGTACAGGATAACATAGGTGCCTCAGGCGGCGGCATTGACGTCTTATCCTCGGACACTGTTGAAACAATAATCAATCGTTGCCATATCCTGCGTAATACTTCTTTCAGTATTGGCGGCGGCGTGGCGTTGATGGGGGCAACCATTCGCGACAGCCTGGTTTGCAGTAACCGTGCCGTCAGTGTTACCGACAGCACGGGCGGCGGCATTTCAGCAAGCGGCGGAACGATCATTAACTGCACCATTGTCTGGAATGAAAGTTTTTATCTCGGCGGCGGCGTGGCCGACGAGAATACTTCCGAACTGGGCGATCCGATTACGGTGGCCAATTCAATCATGTATTACAATACCGCGCCCGCCGGGAGCAATTTCTACGCCGCCGCAAACACCAATGTCACCTATTCCTGCACTATTCCCCAACTGGATGGCACCGGTAATATCACCAATGCCCCTATGCTGGTTGGCTTGTATAATCCGCATATTCTCAGCGCCTCACCCTGCCGTGGCGCCGGATCGTTGGACGCGATTGAACCGGACGAGACCGATATTGACGGAGAACAACGGGATTGGGGCGGCGCCGTGGATATCGGCTGCGATCAGTTCGTGGCCACCAATATTACTGGTGCGCTCAGCATGAATATTGACGCGCCGTTTACCAATGCGCTGCTCAACACACCTCTCAGATTCCGCTCCGCCATTGGCGGCAAGGCCGATATGCTTGCCTGGAGCGTGGTTATTCCCGGCGCAACCAACGGATTTACCAATACCCCTGACTGGACTTATGTCTGGGCCACGGCCGGCACATACGCCGTAACTCTTTCCGCAACCAATCATGACGGCTCAGGCGCGGCGACCGTCACTGTGACTATTGCCGACAGTTTCACCAACTATTTTGCTTCGACCGGAAGTCATACGGCGCCCTTCACCAACTGGACTACGGCCGCCACCAATCTGCAGGATACCATTGATGCCTGCTATGTTGGCGGCGGTGTGGTTCTGGTCCAGACCGGCACGCACACCAGCGCCAGCGAGATATCTATCAACCGCAGTGTGATTATCCGCGGCGCCGGAACTGAAACCAATACTGTAATTGCGGGAAGCGGAACTAACCGTTGTTTCATGGTGTCCGATCCGGGAGCTGTAATTGAACATCTTGCCATCCGTAACGGATACGCAAACATGGGCGGCGGCGCATACCTTTCGGGCGGCACCATGCGGAACTGTCATTTGATCGGAAACTCGGCCACTTTATTGGGCGGCGGAGCCTATCTGGAGCGGAATGCCGTTATTACCAACTGCCAACTGACGGGAAATAGCGCTGTCAAATGGGGCGGCGGAGCTTTTCTGGAAGGAACCGTTCGGTTATCCGATTGTGTCATCATCAGCAACTGGAGCGATGCTTACGGCGGCGGAGTTCAGGCAGATTTTTTCGCCGTGATTGACAACTCCTATTTTGCTGAAAATATCAGCTGGGGCGGCGGCGGACTGTATCTGAGCATGGCCACGGCACGGAATTGCACGCTGATCAAGAATGTCGCCGAGGGTGTTGGCGGCGGAGTCTGCGCCGACTATGGCACTTCGCTGAATTGCATCGTGTATTTCAACGAAGCCGGTTTTACCGCCCAGGGTAATTACTTTGACATGCACCCAAGCGGTGGAAGCTTATTAAGCTATTGCTGCACCACGCCCCTGCCGGCCGGCGAGGGTAATATCGTGGCTGATCCGCTCATGACCGGCATCAATAATCCGCATATCCTGGCGGCCTCGCCCTGCCGGACAACCGGCTATACAAATTTTGTGGAGGCCGGACAGGTTGATATTGACGGCGAGGCGCGCATCTCTGGCGGACATGTTGATATTGGCTGTGATGAATATATTGTCGGCGCCGTAACCGGCGCCATCACCGCCGCCATCCGCGGCGACACCAATACCGTCTACGGCATCGCTGAGCCCATGAGCGCAGATCTCTCTGGAAAAATCGTCTCTTTTCTCTGGAGCATTCAGCGCGAGGACGGACAGTTTTATTATTTAACCAACCAGATGGACATTGCCCCGGTCTGGACCAATGCAGGAGATTTCCAGATTATTCTTTCGGCCAGCAATGAATCGTTCAGCGCGGCGGTTACGGCCATTGAGCATGTCATAGCCGGCGGATTCACCAATTACGTGTCCCTTGCTGGCGCGCATATTCCGCCTTTCACGAACTGGGCCACGGCCGCCACCAATATCCAGCCGGCTGTGGACGCCTGCTACGAAGGCGGCACGGTACTGGTCCAGACCGGATGCTACGCCATATCCTCTGTCTTGCTTTTAAACAGGGCCGTTTTTGTGCAAAGCGTTAGCGGCCCAGACTTGACGATCGTGGATGCCGGCGGAAACTGCCGGGGCGCCACGCTTTCCGTGGACGGAGCTTTTTTATCCGGCTTGACGATTTCCAATGGGTTCGCAACCGGTTGCGGCGGCGTTTACATGCTGGGCGGCACGCTCAGTAACTGCGCTATTGTCAGCTGTGTGGGGACGAACGTGGTCGGAGGCGTGGAGTGCCACCGCAGCGCTGTGGTGCGCGATTCAATAATCCGCGGCAACTATGCTTTCAACAACTCGGGCGGGATTCTTATTTCTGGGAGCGGTCTGGTCTGGAATTGCAGCATTGAAAATAATACGGTGGTGAATGACGGCGCTGGCATCTATTTTCTGTTCGGCGGCCGGGCCTTGGACTGCACGCTGCGGAACAACGCGGCCGTCACCCATGGCGGGGGATTATTCTTCCTGGAGGGCGGCCAGGCAATAAACTGCCTTATCTCCAGCAATACGGCAGACAATGGCGCCGGGGTGTGTTTTGACGGCGGCGGGAGCGCCAGCAACTGCGTCTTTCAGCTCAATCGTGGATTTGATGGCGGCGGCGCCTGGTTTGAGGAAGGCGGCGAAATGGATAATTGTTTGTTGCTGAGCAATCATGCTGACACCACTTTCGGCCATGGCGGCGGCGCTGTTCTGTATGGCGGCGGCCTGATGCGCGATTGCGTCATCAGTAATAGTGAGGCTGCTTTTGCCGCCGGCGTGTGGTTTGAAGGCGGCGGCGAATTCCGGCGTTGCAGGATTTGCAACAACCATGCCTATTGGGGTAATCCGGATTTGGAGAGCGCGGGAGTGGCCGGCGGTTTTTACATGCACGAGGGCGGCACATTGGCGGATTCGCTGGTCGCGGATAATAACGCCGCCCAGGATGCCGGCGCTGGGGTGATTGAGTATTCGGGAATACTGCAAAGTTGCAGCATCGTCAACAACACCGCATCCAACCACTGCGGCGGCGTGATGATCTTTGACTACGCCAACGTCGTCAACACAATTATCTGGAGCAATCTGGCCGTGGTCTCCAATAATTATTATCTCGATCTTGATCCTTACAGTCCCATTGCCATCTCAAATAATTGTTCCGATCCCCTCCTGCCCGGAACAAACAATCTGGCTGTAAATCCACAGTTTGCCAATGCCGCGGCCGGTAACTGGCGTTTGCATTGGGATTCGCCCTGCGTGGATGCCGGCGCGGACCTGGAAACTTCGTCCGCTGTTGACTTGGACGGCAATCCGCGCCTGGCCGGGGCGCATGAGGATCTCGGCTGTTATGAATTGCAGCGGCGTGATCATCTTCTGGCGGCCGGCCGGATAAGACGGCATGAATTCACAGCCAACTGGCAGGCGGTAAGCATGGCCACCAACTATTGGCTGGATGTGGCCGGAGACAACAGCTTTACCATCTATGTCCCGGGATACCAGAACCGGGATATTGGGCTCGTAACCAATCTGGCCATTACCAACCTGAGCGCGACCACGCCTTATTATTACCGTGTGCGGGCCGAATCGGTTTATGGGGTGGGGGTGAATTCGACGATTTCCAACGTCATTTCCGCGACGCATAGTCCGGCCTCGGGGCAAAACGCCGGGTTCGACTGGGATGGCGACGGACTCGCTGATATAATCGTCTATAATCCCCGGACAGGCCAGTGGATTGTATTGTTGTCCAGCATGGGCTATACCTCGGGAATAAGCGGATTTTTCGGCGGCCCGGGCTTTGTCCCCGTGTGCGGGGATTTTAATGGCGACGCCTTGACTGATCCCGGGGTATATGCGGAAGCCAGCGGCCTCTGGCAGGCATTGATCTGGAATGGGATTGATTTCAGTTTCTATGAACAGGTGTTTGGAGCTCTGGGCTACAAGGCGGCGCCCGGAGATTATGATGGCGATGAAAAAACCGACCTGACAATATATAACGAAACAACCGGCCTTTGGCTCAGTTGGTATTCAGGGGAGGAACAGCTCGTCACCGGAATCTGGGGCGGGCCGGGGATGAAGGCCGCCTCGGCGGACTTCAATGGCGACGGCAAGAGTGATCCGACCGTATATAATTCCGCCAACGGCATCTGGTATTCCCTGCTCAGCAGCGAGTCGGACGTTCATCAGCCGGTTGAATTCCAGTTCGGCGGGCCGGGCATGACCCCTGCGGCGGCCGATTATGACGGGGACAACAAGGCCGATCCGGCCGTGTATATCGAAACAAATGGCTGCTGGCATGCATTCCTGTCCGGCGACTGGAGCATCCAGACGACCGTATTGGGCGGGCCGGGATACAAGGCCGTGCCGGCCGATTATAACGCCGACGGCAAGGCCGATCCCTGCGTGTATGATACTAGGACCGGCGAATGGATAGGTTATTACAGCGGTCCGGACGGCTATACCGTGGGCCGGGCCCTGCTGGGCGGCGCCGGTTATTACCCGCCATCAATCTTGAATCCGTGACAGATTGAAGACGACTAAGAGCTTATCCGTAAATTAATTTGAACCATGATTACCGTTCAGTTTTGCGCATGGCAAGGCGGTCGCGGAATGGGCATACTTGGAAGGTCAGATTTCCTGATCCGCGCAGTTCATCTGCGTGGATCAGGAAATCTGAAATTGTCGATCTGGCACGAACATTGCATTCTTTAAGAAATCAGATCCGTGAGAAAGCGCGACTGTTCCGGACGGATGGCATCATGCGGGGAATGACTGGAATTGCAGGCGCGGTGGAACCCCGGCATTGTAGGCCTTGAAGAAGGCGGCTATTTCGTCGGCGTGATTCCAGCCTAATGAAGCCAGGGAATCGCCGATTCTGAACAGGTCTTTGCCGGCCCTTCGGCGGGTGATGAATATTTTTTTTCTGACGCCGTCCAGATCCACGACCTGGAGAACCCAGGGGGTTCCCTTCAAGCACATGACGTTTTCGTGTTTCAGGTCGCGGTTCGAATAGCCGTGGGCGTGAAAGTCCGCCATCAGATTGCCATAGGCTTCCATCACCTTCAATCGCGCGTCGGGGTCTTTTGTATCCCTTGTCAGCCAATCCGTCAGCGGTTCCGCATTTTGCACTTCGGTAACTATCATGGCCTCATATTGGTCTTTTCCAAAACGGCGGGCGGTCCAGCCCAGCACCGGCGGTGTGGGCACTTTGTATGCAATCAGTTCCCTGGAAAGCATAAAAGCGTGTTTGACCCTTGATGGATGAAGCGTAAAGCGGAGTTTGTCCCAGGCGTTTTTCGGGAAATATTTTTTAAAAACCAGGCCTGATTTTTTGACAACCAGGCAGCCCGGATATTTTTTCAGTATTTTTGCGTCGGCGAAAAAATCTTCGCCCCGGTCCGGGAAATATCCAAGTCTGGCGAGTTTCGACGGCTGAAAATACCAGGTCTGATCGCGAATTTTGACTTTAACTTTATTGTCGGTTAAACCAGATGGTTTCCAGCGACTGAACAACAAGATGAAAATTGCAAGAATCAGTGCCGTGATCGGCGAATCCATGAAATCGTTCCTTTTTCCCATCCAGGCGCAGGGCGCGCTATCGGCGTTGAACAGGGTGAATTTGGAATGAAGTTTTATGACAAAGACCCAGGCGGCATGGGCGCCCACGCTCATCCAAATGGTTTTTGTCCGCATGACAAGGACGCATAGCAAGATCCCCAGCAGCACAAGGTTGAGGAACTGAACAAGATCATGCTTCGGCGGGATCAGGCTTGAGAATGTGGACAGGGTTGCATTTAGCGAGACGGCAATGAAGGAATTTCCATGGAAATTCGCCGTAGACGGGCTGATGAAATGCGCTATTCCGAACAACAGGCTGATGCCGATCGCGGCAGGCCATGCGCCCCAGCGTCTGGAAAGCGGGCGGAATAAAATCCCGCGGCAGACGGTTTCCTCGATCAAGGCCACTGCAAGTCCGGCCGCGGCGAATGCAAATATTGTTCCGATCAATTGCGGGGCTGATTCGTCCGGAATTTGCCAATGATGCACATCGGCGCGAATCGTCATGACGGCGATGCCGCCCATTGAAATCAATCCGAACAGCGCGCCCCATCCGAATCCGGAGAGGTGTTCTGAAATCCTTCCGTCCGTCCAGCCGCAGTCTTTCCATCCCTGCCAGCCGATTTTTTTAAGGGACCAAATTATGACGAGAGCCGCCCAGAACATCAGGACGCGGCGCATGGCGCGCGCGGCGCCATGGTCAATAATATAGTTGCCGAGGGAACCGTCCGCGATTGCGGCGAGGTTAAGCAGGAAAATGGTCATGAGCGCGGAAATCCAGACGATCATGAAAAAGAAAATGACGGAGAGGCAGATATAATAAAATATCCTGATCGGTTTTATCGTTTCTTGAAACATTTTATCTCTTCAAGGTATTGAGAAGTTCGTTCAGTTTTTCAGTGGAAAATTCCTTTTCACCCAAAAATATGAATTCCTTCTTGAAAACAGAGGCAAAATGTCTTGCCAGGCATTCGCGGACCTTTGCAAGCGGCGGGCATTGTTTGCCCGGCAGCAGTTCCAGGGAGGTCACTTTTTCTCCGGCCAGGCCGCAGGGAATGATCGCGGAAAATCCGGAAAGGTCTGGATTGACGTTGAAACTCAGGCCATGATATGTCACCCAACGCTTGAATCTGACGCCGATCGCGGCCAGTTTGCCGTGGTCTGTCCACGCTCCGGTCATGCCCTGACGCCGATATGCGGTCACGTCGAAATCGGCTGCGGTACGGATGGCCGTTTCCTCCAGGTTGTGGAGATAACCGTGCACGTCCGTCTTGTGCGTTTGTGATTTGGGGTCGTGAAGTTTTATGATCGGGTACATTACCAACTGGCCGGGACCGTGGAAGGTCACCGCCCCGCCGCGAGATGATTCTGCAATATCTATACCTCGTTTGGTAAGTTCTTCCGGCGTAAGGATGATTTGCTCCGGCTTTGTGCGCACGCCGCAGGTTATCACCGGCAAATGTTCAAGAAACAGTACCGTGTCCGGAATCGCATCCATGATCCGCGTCTCCAAAATGCCTTCTTGAAGAGCAAGCCCTTCGTGGTAAGATAGCGGCTTCTCGAAAAATATGGCGTACGCTTTCATGGATATAAAAAACTATCGAACCGAAGCATATGACCATCCGCCGATTATGGAGCGCATCCGCGCGTTGCGGATGAAAAATCAACCGAAGGTTGAATAATAGTATGGGGTCATGGCCTCGAACTCGCCGGCACAGGTATCAACCAGCTTGAAGTCAGGCTTGATGCCGGAAGCCTTGCGCCATTCTCTAATGTCTTTTTCCGTGCGCTTGATGAGGCCGGCGATCTGGTTGTCTGAAAATCCGTATTCTTTCGCTGTTTTCAGGAGTTCAATGGAGGCGGCGGAATTGTCGAACTTCAATTCGGATTTGATCTTTTCCTCCATTTCCACGATCTGGCGCAGATTTTCCAGAAACCACGGATCGATCTGGGTCAGTTCATGGATTTCGTTGATGCCCATGAATTTTTTGAGCGCATGTTTTACGTAAAGGATGCGCGATGGTCCGGGATAGATCAGGTTTTTCTTTGTGTCCGCGTCGGACGGGTCGGATTTCAGGTCGTCAAATCCGTCCAGCCCGATGTCCAGGGAACGCAGGGCCTTTTGCAGGGACTCCTTGAAGGTGCGGCCGATGGCCATGACTTCGCCCACCGATTTCATGGAAACGCCGACTACCGGAGTCTGTTCCGGGAATTTTTCAAAGGCGAAGCGCGGTATTTTGACCACGCAGTAATCAATGGTCGGCTCAAAACAGGCCGGCGTCTTTTTGGTGATGTCGTTGGCGATTTCGTCGAGTGAGTAACCGACGGCCAATTTGGCGGCAATCTTGGCGATCGGGAAACCCGTGGCCTTTGAGGAAAGCGCGGAACTGCGCGAAACGCGCGGATTCATCTCGATTATGACCATGCGCCCGGTTTTGGGATGCACGGCGAACTGGATGTTTGAGCCGCCGGTTTCCACGCCTATTTTGCGGATGCAGGCAATTGCCGCGTCGCGCATTTTCTGATATTCCCGGTCGGTAAGGGTCTGAATAGGAGCCACGGTGATCGAATCGCCGGTATGGATGCCCATTGGGTCCAGGTTTTCGATCGAGCAGATAATGACGACGTTGTCGTGCAGGTCGCGCATCACCTCAAGCTCGTATTCCTTCCAGCCAAGCAGCGATTCCTCTATTAGGATTTCGCCGATCATGCTGGCCTCCAGGCCGCGTTTGGCCAGCACATTGAATTCGTCAATATTGTAGGCGATGCTTCCGCCGGTACCGCCCAGGGTGAAACTGGGACGGATGATCAGGGGAAAACCTATGCGCTGCGCAATTGCCAGGGCCTCCTCCGGATTATAGGCCTTGTCGCTTCTCGGCAAATCAATGCCTATTTCCTGCATGGCCTCCTTGAAGAGGCGGCGGTCTTCGCCTGTTTTGATGGCCTTGATGTTGGCGCCGATGGTTTCGACATTGTGTTCCTTGAGGATGCCCATTTCGTCCAGGGCAACGGCCGTGTTTAACGCGGTCTGTCCGCCGAGTGTGGGGAGGAGCGCATCCGGTTTTTCCCTGGCTATGACTTTTGCGACCATTTCCGGAGTGATCGGTTCGATATATGTCTTGTCCGCAAGACCCGGGTCGGTCATGATCGTGGCCGGGTTGGAGTTGACCAGCACCACCTCGTATCCTTCCTGTTTCAACACCTTGCATGCCTGTGACCCCGAATAATCGAATTCGCAGGCCTGGCCGATTATGATGGGACCGGAGCCGATGATAAGTATTTTTTTTATGTCTGTGCGTTTGGGCATATAAAATTCAAGCTTTCATGGTTTTTATGAATTCGTCGAACAAATAGACGGCGTCATGCGGTCCGGCCGAGGCTTCCGGATGAAACTGCACGGAAAAAACAGGCAAATGCCTGTGCCGCATGCCTTCCAGGGTATGGTCGTTCAGATTGATGTGCGTGATTTCCATGTCTTTGCCCTTGAGGCTGTTGATATCTACGCAGAATCCGTGGTTTTGCACGGTGATGCAGACTTTTCCGGTCTTCAAATCCTTGGTGGGGTGGTTGGCGCCATGATGGCCGAATTTCAGTTTGTAAGTCTCTCCTCCGAAGGCGAGCCCCAGAATCTGATGCCCCAGGCAGATTCCGAAAATCGGCACTTCGCCGATCAACGCCTTTGCCGAATTGATCACGGATTTGACCGCGGCCGGGTCGCCCGGTCCGTTGGAAAGCAGGACGCCGTTGGGCTTGAGCTCCAGTATTTGTTTGGCCGTGAAATGGGCCGGAACAACGATCGTTTCGCACGCTCTCGCGGCCAGTTCCCTGAGAATGTTATACTTGACGCCGCAATCCACCACCACCACGCGGCAGTCCTTTGTCCCGTCATGCGGCCAGGTATATTGTTCGGCTCCGGTCACATCCTTGACAAGGTCATATCCCACCAGCCCCTTTGATTTTTGCGCCTTTTTGACCAAGCTCTGCTCGTCCAAATCCTCGGTTGAAAGCACTCCTTTCAATGCGCCGGCCTTGCGCAAATGCAGGGTCAGTTCGCGCGTATCAATGTTTTCGATTCCCATGATGTTGTTGGCGGCCAGATAATCCGCCAGCGCGTCCTGTGAGCGCCAGTTGCTCGAGATTTTGCTGCATTCCTTCACGGCAAATCCGTCGAGGAAAGGCATGCGCGATTCCACGTCGTCCCGGTTGATTCCGTAATTGCCGATCAGAGGGTAGGTCATCGCCACGATTTGTCCCTTGTAGGAGGGGTCGGTGATGATCTCCTGGTATCCGGTCATGCTGGTGTTGAAGACCACCTCGCCGTATTTTTCTCCCCGTCCGCCGAAAGAGACTCCCCTGAATATTTTGCCGTCTTCCAATGCCAGTATTGCATTCATGTTTTGCGCGTCGCGCGTATTTCGTGAAGCGTTATGCGTCAGAGTTTGACGATATACGCTTCACGAAATACGTTCCTTGTGTTTTTCCAGCGCCGCCTTTACAAACTCCTTGAACAACGGGTGCGGTTTATCAGGCTTTGACTTGAATTCCGGATGAAACTGGGCTGCGATGAAAAACGGATGATCTTTCAGCTCAATGATCTCAACCAGGTTCTTTTTCTCGTAAATGCCGGCAAACTCCATGCCTTTTTTTGCGAAAATTTTTCTGTACTTGTTGTTGAACTCGTACCTGTGACGATGTCTTTCATGCGCCTGGGTCGTTCCGTATGTTTTCGACGCCAGAGTGTTCTTTCTGATGCGGCAGGGATAGGCGCCCAGGCGCATGGTGCCGCCAAGGTCCGCGACCTTCAACTGCTCCTTGAGCAGGCAAATTACCGGATGCCTGGTTCTTGGATTGAACTCCGTCGAATTTGCGCCTTTGAGACCGCAGACGTCTCGGGCGAATTCTATCGCGGCGCACTGCATGCCCAGACAAATGCCGAAAAACGGAATGTTGTTTTCCCGGGCATATTTCACGGCCATGATTTTGCCCTCAATGCCCCGGTTGCCGAATCCGCCTGGAATAAGGATCCCGTTGACGCCGTTCAGCATTTTTTCGGCGCCGTTTTTTTCAATGTCCTCGGAGTCTATTTTTTTTATTTCCACGCGCGCATCGCCGGCAATGCCGCCGTGGGTGAGGGACTCGTAAATTGACTTGTAGGCGTCCTGCAATGCTATGTATTTTCCGACCACCGCTATGTTGACCATGTTTTTCGGATGTAGGACCCGCGCCACGACGTTTTCCTCCCAGTTTTTCAGGTCGCAACATTTCGAGATGAGCTTGAAATGGCTCAGGATGATCTCATCCAGGATCTGGTTTTTGAAAATGAGCGGTATTTCGTATATGGACTGGGCGTCCCTGGCCTCGATGACGGCCTCCTTCTGCACGTTGCAGAAGAGGGATATCTTTTCCCTCAATTCCGGCGAGAGCGGTTTTTCCGAGCGGCATATCAGGACATCGGGCTGGATCCCGATTTCACGCATGGTGCCGACGCTGTGCTGCGTGGGCTTGGTCTTGATTTCCTCCGCCGATTTGATGTAGGGCACCAGGGTAACGTGCGTATAAAGCACGTTTTCCTTGCCCTCCTCCAGGCCGAACTGGCGGGCCGCCTCCAGAAAGGGAAGGCTTTCTATATCGCCGACCGTGCCGCCGATTTCCACGATGGTTATATCCGCGCCGGACACTTCCGCCACCTTGCGGATGCGGTCTTTTATTTCGTTGGTTATGTGAGGGATGACCTGGATGGTTTTTCCCAGGTAGTCGCCGCGCCGTTCCCTGGCGATGACCGCGTGATAAATCTGGCCCGAGGTGGCGTTGTTGAATTTTGTCATGGAAGCCGGGGTGAAGCGCTCGTAATGGCCGAGGTCCAGATCCGTCTCGGCGCCGTCGTCGGTTACGTAGACTTCGCCGTGCTGGTAGGGGTTCATGGTGCCCGGATCCACGTTGATGTACGGGTCGAACTTCATGATGGTCACTTTCAGCCCGCGGGACTGCAGGATTTTGCCTATCGAGGCACAGGTGATGCCCTTGCCCAGGCTGGAAATCACCCCTCCGGTCACGAATATGAATTTGTTCATTTGATAAATCTCGCGCTTATTGGTCCTTCGGGGAAGCTATTCTAACGACATGCCGCCTGAAAAGTAAAGTTTATTTTTGAAAAATTATTTCAGGCGCACGATACCGCGCTTTCCGGACTGGAGAAGGTTGTTGCCGGAGAGGGGTATTTCGGCGGCGATATCCGAAACCTTTATGCCGTCGAATTTTACCGCTCCCTGTTGGACAAGCCGGCGCGCGGCCCCCTTGCTCTCGGCCAGACCGGACGCAACCAGGAGGTCAATGATCCTGGCCCTGCCGTCCTTTATTTCCGTTGCGGGAATTTTTATCTCCGGGATTTCATCCGGCAGTTTGTGCTCCGAAAAAATCCTGGAAAATTCCTCCGAGGCGGCCGCGGCTTTTTCACGTCCGTGGAACATCGCCGTGATTTCACGGGCAAGCTCGTCCTTGACCTCGCGCGGATGCAATGAGCCGTTTTTTACGCTTTCTTGAAGGCGGGCGATGTCATCGCCCTTGCGGCAAAGCAGCAGGGAAAAATAGCGCCACATGAGCTCGTCCGGCACGGACATCATTTTGCCGAATATTTCCTTGGGCGGTTCGCCGATGCCGATGTAATTGCCGAGGCTCTTGCTCATTTTTTTCACGCCGTCCAAGCCTTCCATCAGCGGGAGCGTCATGACGACCTGTTGCTCCTGCCGGAAGGCCTTTTGCAGGTCGCGGCCGACAAGCAGGTTGAAAAGCTGGTCGGTGCCGCCCAATTCCAGGTCGGCCTTGACCATCACGGAATCATATCCTTGAAAAATCGGATAAAGGAATTCGACTATTGAGATGGGAAGGTTATCCTTAAAACGTTTTTGAAAATCGTCGCGCGCGAGCATTTGTGCCACGGTTACTTTTGCTGAAAGTTTCAGGATGTCTCCCGGTGAGAGGCTGGCACACCATTCGGAGTTGAAACGCACTTCCGTGCGGGTCTTGTCCAGGACGCGGAAGACCTGGTCCTGGTAAGTCCCGGCGTTGGCCGAAACTTCCTCGCGCGAAAGCGGCTTGCGCGTTTCCGAGCGCCCGGTCGGGTCTCCGATCATGGCGGTAAAATCGCCGATGATGAAAACGACCGTGTGCCCCAAGTCTTGAAATTCACGCAGCTTTTTCAGCCCAACCACGTGGCCGAGGTGAATATCCGGGGCGGAGGGGTCCGCGCCGTATTTGATGCGCAAGGGCCTTTTTTGGGAGGCGGCTTGCTCAAGCTTGCGCCGCAGTTCGTCCCTGGAAACCAAGTCAACGGTGCGTGCGGCTATGATTTCAATTTGGCGCTCGACGGAAATACTCATCTCGTCTCTCGTGTTTCGCAAAGCGTATCTCGCAAGTCTTTCTTTCCTTCATGCGCTTCGCGCTTCACGAGACCAGCTCACGCTTCTTTGTCGTCTTTCGATTTCTCTCCCGGGCGCCATTCCTGGACGCCTTCCTTGACGCCGAAGGCCTGGTCAAAAGCCCCGGCCAGGTCAACCAGGTCTTCCCCTGGTTTCAAGCCCGCCAGCATTTCCTCTTTGACCACGAATTCCTCGTCGGGCAGGGCCGCGGCCTTTATGCTCAGCGCTATGCGGCGCTCGATGGGATCGATTTTAACCACCCTGGCCTTGACGGTCTGGCCGGTCTTCAGAGACTTAACGGCTTTTTCCGGCTGGTCGTCGCTGATTTGCGAATTGTGCACCAGGCCTTCAATGCCGTCTTCGATCTGTACAAAGGCGCCGAATGAGGCCGTTTTGGTGACGGCGCCTTCAACGATCTGGCCCACTTTGTATTTGCTGGCAACCGCGGCCCACGGATCCGCCTGCGCCTGTTTAAGCCCCAAACTGATTCTCTGATTTTCCGGCGACACTTCCAGCACGACCACGTCCACCTTGTCACCCTTCTTCAACAAGTCCGAAGGATGATTGATTTTCTGGGTCCAGGACATGTCGGAAACGTGGATCATGCCGTCAATGCCCTCCTGGAGTTCCACGAACGCTCCGTAAGTGGTGAAATTCTTGACCACTCCGGAAACGCGCGTTCCGACCGGATAACGCTCCTGCGCGGCTTCCCATGGATTGACGGTGGTCTGGCGGATGCCGAGCGATATTTTCTGTTCGTCGCGGCTGATGTTGAGCACCACGGCTTCCACCTCGTCGCCTACGGAAAGCACGTCGGAGGCGCGACCCACTCGCTGGACCCAGGACATTTCCGAAACGTGCACCAGTCCTTCCACGCCCTCTTCGAGCTCGACAAACGCGCCGTAAGGCATGAGGTTGACGACCTTGCCGCGCACCTTGGTGCCGACCGCGTATTTCTGCTCGATGTTGTCCCAGGGATTGGCCGTTTTCTGCTTGAGCCCGAGGGAAACGCGTTCCTTTTCAAAATCAATGTCCAGTATCATGACCTCGATCGAGTCGCCGACCTTGAGTATTTTGGACGGATGGCTGATGCGGCCCCAACTCATGTCGGTGATGTGCAGCAGGCCGTCCAATCCGCCAAGATCCACGAAGGCGCCGAAATCTGTGATGTTCTTGACGACTCCGGCGCGCAACTGGCCGATTTTGATTTCGGTCATCATGTTCTTCCTCTTGTCGCGCCGGCGTTGCTCGATGAGTTCGCGGCGGGAGAGGACTATATTGCGGCGGCTGCGATCGATTTTCATCACCTTGAACTCGAAACGCTTGCCGACGAACTCGTCAAGATTGCGGGTGGGGGTGACGTCTATCTGGGAGCCGGGCAGGAAAGCCTTTACGCCGTGCACGTCCACGATCATGCCGCCCTTGATGCGGCTTTTCACTTCGCCTTCCAGGACGCTGCCTTCGCCGCTGGTGGCCAGAACATTGTCCCACATCTTCTGTTGTTCAGCCTTTTGCTTGCTGAGGATGATGCGGCCGTGGTCGTCCTCGAGCTTTTCAAGCATTACCTCGACTTCGTCACCGGGCTGGATTTTGCTTAAATCATAAAATTCCTCGGCCGGGACAACCCCCTCGGACTTGTAATTGATGTCAATCACCACCTCGTTGGATTTGATTTCCACCACCTTGCCTTTGACAATGCCGCCTTCCTTGATGTTTTTGAGGGATTCCTCGTACATTTTGGCCAGGTCAATCTGTTTGCTGCCTGCAAATGCGTTTACATCGATCCCGGTTTGCTTCGCTTGTGCGTTATCTGATTCCATATGTTCCACGGTTTATGTTTGCTGCTCCTGCGGCTGCGCGCCACAGAAACCAAGTTGCCTTGTTCCGGTTCATGGCTTGGCGGCCATTGAACTCCGAACGGCGAACTTTGAACCAGCCGCAGAAGGGAATTCCCGCCGCGGCTTTTATTGTTGACGGGCAGTGTTAATATGACTGTATTTTCCCGAAACCGCCCTTTCATTCCGGAAAAACAAGGCATTTAATATGATAAATTGGGTTTTTACAAGCTATATTTGGCGAAAAATTAAAAAGAAAGATTTTGAGAATAAGCTTGTATTCGCGTGCTGAATGATTAGTTTCTAAGTGCTCCAGAACATAAATATTGTGACGTTAGCCGAGGCATTTTTTGCGCCGCGCGCACCATCCAATGGCGTTCCCACTAACGTCACAATATTTATGATTCGGTATGCATTTAGCCATTTGCAGAGATGTAGGGCCGCCGCTTGCCCTTCGGCTATGCTCAGGGTCTTGAGCCTGTCGAAAGGCGGCGCGCCGTCTTGTTTGCGTGGCGATCTGAAGGCCTCTGGCAAGCAGAGGCCCTACATCGGAAGTGGAAATATTTTTCCTGCAAATGGCTAAATGGTTACGTCATTTGACGTGCCTAATTTCAAGCGGCTGTTATGAGTAGAAAAATTTCATGGTTCATCGGGCTGGTTTCCGTGGCGGCACTTATTCTTGCGTTGCGCGCACTGGGCATAATGTCTGATGAAAATTCCATCGTTTACCGCCTGGCTGAGGCGGGGTGGGGGCAGTCTGCCGGCGTCATAGTGGCCAACAAGGTCAAGGCGCTCTGGCATGCCGCCCTCATGACCGTCTGCGTGGTCTTGTTCATCTGGCTTTTTTGCCAAAGCAGGGTGCGTAATCGCCGGCTGATCGCCGGCGCCAAATGGCTGCTGGTTCTCATTGTCGCCGGAGACGCTTTCTTTCTGTCGCGCCATTACGTCAAAACCATGCCCATTTCCGCCCTTGCGGAAAACGACGTTGTCCGCATCCTGAAATCCGTCATGCCGGAAAAAAGGATCGCTTTACTGAGCCAGGAAGGATTTTACAACAACTGGCTGACATTTCTTTTTCCTTACCATAACATCCAGTCTGTAAACTTCACCCAAATGCCGCGCATGCCGGCGGATTATAAGAAATTTCTGGGGGCGGTGGGATATCCTTCCGTGCGATTCTGGCAGCTTTCTGCGGTCGGGCTGGTTCTTGCCCCGGCCCAGGCCTGGGTGCAGTTTCAAAATGATCCCGCCATGAAAAATGTTTTTGATCTGGTTTATGCGTATAATGTCAGGCCGAACGGCGTTGCCGTTGACGTGCTGCCGGCCACGCGGGAACAGCCGGGACAGCATGCCGTCCTGCGTCTGCGCCTGCCTTCGCCGCGTTTTGCCCTGATCAATAAATGGGAAACCGCCGACGACCGGACCGTGTTGCAAAGGCTTGCTTCCACCAATTATCCTTTGTTTGAAAAGGTCATGCTGGCGACTGAATTCGGCGAAAAATGCGCGGGAAACGTTCAGAATTCGTCAGGGGCGCCGGAACATGGCGAGGTTCAATTGCTGGGATATAAGGCTGGTAAGATATCATTGCGGACCTCCTCGGTCAGTCCCTGCATATTGCGCGTCAGCGAGAAATACGATCCGGACTGGCATGCCTGGGTTGACGGACAAAAAACCGAAGTTTTGCGCGTTGATTTCATATTTCAGGGCGTTTATCTGAGTCCCGGTATGCATGAAGTGACGTTAAGATATTCTCCTCCGGTCTGGCCGCTTTATGTTCAAGGCGCCGGTTTTCTGGTTGTCATAACCGCCGGACTCGCGCTGTTGTTCAGGCGAAGGAGTAAATGACAGACAAACCGATTCTTTCCGTTGTCATTCCCACGGTTGGGAGGCGGACGCTCTTGCGGACCGTGGAATCAATCCTGGCCGCCGGAAAATCTTCCGAGCTTGAAATCATCGTCGCCGGCGCCGTGGCTGCGCCGGAGGTTGCGGAACCTTTGAAGGATCTGATGCGGCGAAACGCGAACCTGGTTCATCTGCCGGTTTCCTTTGAAAGCGGAGATTCGAGCGCCAAAAAAAATGCCGGCTGGCGGGCGGCGCGCGCCGAAGTGACGGCCTTTGTGGATGATGACGTCGTGGTGGCGAGGGACTGGCCGGAAAAAATTCTGGCGCCTTTTCAGGATGAAAAGGTCGGCCTGGTCAGCGGCCCGGGGCTTGTGCCGGACGATATTCCCCTGATCGGAAAACTGGCGGGATGGGCCCTGGCGTCGCATGCGGCCGGTTATGTTGCCGAGCGTTATACTGCCGAAGCCCTTGTGCCCAAGCCGGTCAAATGGTCGCGCCTGATCGGCTGCAACATGGCCTATCGCAAAAAGGCGCTGGAGAAAATCGGCGGCTTTGATGTCAAATTCTGGCCGGGAGAGGAAATGATCGCGGCCTATTTCGCCACGGTGAGGGAGGGCCATACGCTCATCTTTCAGCCCGGGGCGATCCTTTATCATTATCCGCGGACAGGTTACGGAAAGTTTTTGAAACAGATGTACGGTTACGGCGCCACGCGCATCCGGCTTATCCGCGGCGGCACGGATGTCGAGCCGGCCACCCTGGCGCCAATGTTCCTGATTGCCGCTTTCCTGATGTTGGCGATATTTTCTGTTTTCTCGAAGATATTCGCCGTCTTGCTTGCCGCGTTGTTCGCGGCGTATTTTCTTTTCGTGTTGTGGTGTTCATGCCTCAAAATGCGCGACGAGAAAAAAGCCGCCGCATTTCTGGTCTTTCTGGTCATCCCGGGCATGCATCTTGCATATGGCGCGGCGCAATGGGTCGAACTTTTCTGTCCTGACAGGGATCTGAGCATGAAAGCTTGAATCGCCATTGACCTGATTTGTAAAAATATCTTGTCTTCCCGCGTTTGAAGATATATGTTCCTTCAATTCCCTTCCATGAATTTTAAAATCTGAATCGGGTTGCTGTAAAGTTTCAGGAACCCAAACGATGAAAGGAACGACATGGCTAACAAGGAAATGATGAATGGCAACACAGCGGCCGCTTCGGTGGCTTACGCAGTAAGCGAAATTTGCGCGATTTACCCGATTACGCCTTCTTCCGACATGGGGGAATTGGCGGACGAGTTGAGCGCCAAGGGAACAAAAAACATTTGGGGCACGGTTCCTCAGGTGGCGGAACTCCAGTCCGAGGGCGGGGCCAGCGGCGCCGTGCACGGCGCTTTGACGGCCGGAGCGCTTTCGACCACCTTCACCGCTTCGCAGGGGCTTTTGCTGATGATTCCCAACATGTTCAAAATTGCCGGGGAATTGACTTCCACGGTCTTTCACGTGTCTGCCCGTTCGATCGCAGCCCAGGCGCTTTCCATCTTCGGAGACCATTCCGACGTCATGGCCACGCGTTCCACCGGCTTTGCCCTGCTGGCCTCGAACAGCATTCAGGAGGTCATGGATCTGGCGCTGATTGCCCATGCCGCAACGCTTGAGGCGCGCGTCCCATTCATACATTTCTTTGACGGATTTCGCACCTCGCATGAGATCCAGAAAATCGAGGAGGTTTCCCGTGAAACGATGCGCGCCATGATCGATGATGAGCTGGTGCTGGCCCATCGCGCCCGCGGCCTTTCCCCGGATCGTCCCAAAATCCGCGGCACGTCGCAAAATCCGGACGTCTATTTCCAGGGGCGCGAGACGGTGAACCCTTATTATCTTGCCGCGGCCGAAATCGTCCGGAAACAGATGGACAAATTCGCCAAGCTGACCGGCCGGCAATATAAACTGTTCGAGTACGTCGGCGCGCCCGACGCGGAAAAGGTGATCGTGATCATGGGCTCCGGCGCCGAAACCGTCCACGAAACGGTGAATGATCTTGTCGCCAAAGGCAAAAAGGTCGGTCTGCTCAAAGTCAGGCTGTTCCGTCCGTTCGACGTAAAATCCTTTATCGCCGCCCTGCCGCCTACTGTCAAGGCCATTGCCACGCTCGACCGTACCAAGGAGCCGGGTTCGATCGGCGAGCCGCTCTATCTGGATGTGCGCACCGCGATCGGCGAGGCCATGAGCGCCAAACTGATGCAGACCCGCCGTTATCCCTTGATACTGGGCGGGCGTTACGGCCTGGGCTCCAAGGAGTTTACGCCGGCCATGGTCAAGGCCGTCTTTGACAATCTTTCGCGCCGGGGCGTCAATCATTTCACGGTCGGAATCAATGACGACGTCAGCCATACCAGCCTGAAAGTTGACGCGCGTTATCAGATCGTTCATCAGGGCAGGATCGAATGCAAATTCTACGGCCTTGGCTCGGACGGCACGGTCGGCGCCAACAAAAATTCCATCAAGATTATCGGCGATGAAACCGAAAATTATGCCCAGGGCTATTTTGTGTATGATTCCAAAAAGGCCGGCGCCATGACCATTTCGCACCTGCGTTTCGGCCCCACGCCGATCCAGAGCCCTTATCTGTGCACCCAGGCCGATTTCACGGCTTGTCACCAGTTTTCGTTCCTGGAAAAATACGACCTGCTTGCCGACGCCAAGGAAGGTTCTGTTTTCCTTTTAAACAGTCCTTACAACGCCGCTGAAGTCTGGCAGTACATGCCGGATGAAATCGAAAAGCAGATCATAAAGAAGAAAATAAAGTTTTACGTGATTGACGCCATAAAACTGGCCAAGGAATTGAACCTTGGGTCGCGCATCAACACGATCATGCAGGCGTGTTTCTTCAAGATTTCCGGCGTATTGCCTTCGGACAAGGCGATCGAAGCGATGAAGAACGCCATCCGCAAAACTTACGGCCGCAAAGGCGAGGAAGTCGTGCTGATGAATTTCAAGGCGGTCGATTCTGCTGTCAGCGCGCTTCATGAGGTAACGGTTCCGGAAAAGCCGGCAAAAAAAATGAAGATGCCGCCTGTCGTGGTCGAAGCTGCGCCTGAATTCGTCAAAGAGGTCACAGCAAAGATCATGAGCCAGAAGGGCAATGAGTTGCCGGTCAGCAAGATGCCGGCCGACGGCACCTGGCCTACGGCCACCACCAAGTATGAAAAACGCAATATCGCCGTTGACATTCCGAAGTGGGATGAAAAATTGTGCATTCAGTGCGGCCAATGCTCGCTGGTGTGCCCGCATGCCGCCATCCGCGTCAAGGTTTATGACGCCGCCAAACTTAACGGCGCTCCGGCCGCGTTCAAGTCCGCGGATGCCAAGGGCAAGGAATACGCCGGCATGAAATACACGGTGCAGGCGGCTCCGGAAGACTGCACCGGGTGCGGCGTCTGCGTGCAGAACTGCCCGGCCCGCGAACGTGATGCAAATACCAAACAGGAAACCGGCCATCGCGCCATTGACATGACTCCGCAGTTGCCGCTGCGCAGGCAGGAGGCAGAGAATTTCGATTTCTTCATGGGCATTCCGGACATGGATCCCAAGTTGTATAATCGCGCCACCATCAAGGGCAGCCAGTTCGTGCGCGCCATGTTCGAATTTTCCGGCGCCTGCGCCGGCTGCGGCGAGACGCCCTATGTCAAGCTGCTGAGCCAGCTCTTCGGCGACCGCGCCCTTATTGCCAACGCCACGGGCTGTTCCTCGATTTACGGCGGCAACCTGCCGACCACGCCCTATTCGACGCGCGAGGACGGACGCGGTCCGGCCTGGTCCAATTCGCTTTTCGAGGACAACGCCGAATTCGGCTACGGCATGCGCCTGACGGTTGACAAGTTCAACGCCTATGCCCTTGAATTGCTGGACAAGGGGTGCGCCTGTCCAAGCTGCGCGGAACTCAAGCCGTTGATGGAAGAAATAAGGAATGCAGATCAGTCCAATCCGGCCGCCATCGAGGAGCAGCGCGGCAGGATTGAAAAACTGAAGGAACAATTGAAGAAGTGCGGCTCCGATCTTGCCAAACAATTGCTCTCCGTGGCCGATTATCTTGTGAAGAAATCGGTCTGGATTGTCGGCGGCGACGGCTGGGCCTATGACATCGGTTACGGCGGATTGGATCACGTGCTGGCCTCCGGCCGGAACGTGAACGTGCTGGTGCTGGACACGGAAGTGTATTCCAATACCGGCGGCCAGGCCTCAAAAGCGACGCCCATGGGCGCCGTGGCCAGGTTCGCCATGGCCGGCAAGCCACTGATGAAGAAAGATCTCGGCATGATCTGCATGAGCTACGGCAATATTTACGTCGCCGCGGTGGCCATGGGCGCCAATCCCAACCAGGTGGTAAAAGCTTTTGCCGAAGCTGATGCTTACAACGGGCCTTCGATTATCATAGCCTATTCCCACTGCATCGCGCATGGAATAAACATGACCGATGGTTTGACCGCCCAGAAGAACGCGGTACAGTCCGGGCATTTCCCTCTTTACCGGTATAACCCGGATCTGATCAGGGAAGGAAAGAATCCGTTGACCCTGGACAGCAAGCCGCCGACCATGAAATACAGCGAAGCGGTCATGAAGGAAAACCGTTTCCGCGTCCTGGCCAAGAGCCATCCGGATAACGCCAAGCGCCTGATGGAAGAGGCCGATAAACTCGTGGCCGCGCGCAACGACCTGTACCAGAAGCTGGCCGGATTGCCGCCGTGCAGCGGGGAAATTGTTCCGCCGCAACCGCCGCAAGGATAATTTCGTTGCGGAAACATTGAACGTTCAATATCCAACTTTCAGAGGAAGGAAAATTTTTTTCTGAATGGAATGTTGGAGGTTGAGCGTTGGACGTTTCCTTTTCTTGCTATGTTCGACGCTCACATCCATATCAGGCCCGGCGATGAAGGGCGGAATACGCTGCTCCGGCTTATGAAAAAGGCCGGTATGGAAGGCGGTATTTTGCTTTCCCAGCCTCCGCCCTGCGCCGCGTCGCCGGAAACGCTCAAAACCTGGCAGGAACGCCTGGATAATGTTTTCGATTGGCGTCTCTCCGGAAACTTGTATCCTTTTTTCTGGGTGGATCCCCTGGAAAAAAGCGCCTTGCAGCAGGTGCATGCGGCGGTGGAGCGGGGGATCGGCGGTTTCAAGGTCATCTGCGATTATTTTGAACCCGGCGAGCGCCGGGCCATGAGGATTTTTCAGGCGATTGCCGACGCGCGCAAGCCGATATTGTTCCATTCCGGTATTTTGTGGGACGGCAAGCCTTCCTCTATGTATAACCGCCCCGTGTTGTTCGAGTCATTGTTGAAGGTCAGGGGGCTTAAATTCGCCCTGGCGCATATTTCCTGGCCGTGGTGCGACGAATTGCTGGCCGTGTACGGAAAATTTCAGGAGGCGCAGACCCGCAATCCCGATCTGGCAGAGATCTTTATAGACGTTACTCCCGGCACACCGGAAATCTACCGCCGCGAGGCCCTGTACAAATTGTTCAGGATAGGCTATGACGTGGAAAACAACCTTATGTTCGGGTCGGACTGTTCAACCTGCGATTACAATTTTCCCTGGGTGCAAAAATGGGTGCGCTATGACCGGAGGATAATGAAATCGCTGGGAGTCGCGGCCCGCGTCATGGACAAGGTATTCTGCGGCAATGCGCAACGTTTCCTCGGCCTGACCTCCGCGAAGGTCGAAAAACATGCCCTGCGTCCCGGGGAATGATTGGGCGGGCATAGGCATATTTTCAAAAAGGACATTCGTGAAACGACGAGAACGACTCATGGCCACGCTGCGTGGCGAACCCGTTGACCGGCCGCCGGTCAGTTTTTACGAGATAGACGGTTCCCAGGACATTACGGACAAGGATCCGTTCAATATTTACAGCCATCCTTCCTGGAAACCGTTGATTGAGCTTGCCAGGGAAAAGTCGGACCGTATAGTAAGGCGTGCTGTGCCGTTCAAAAATGCATCGGCCGATCCTCTTGCGGAACTCACAAAGATCGAAACCGAATTCGACGCGGCCGGCAGTCTTGTTACCACCACAACCATCAGAGCGGGCAAAAAAAATTTGACCAGGCGGACCAGGAGGGACAGGGATATTGACACCGTGTGGACAACCGAACACTTTTTAAAGGACATTGACGATTTAAATGCGTATCTTGATCTTCCCGCGCCGGTTTGTGACGGGGAGCCGGACACAAGCGTTATCCTGGATATT
>Ga0209749_1000189_pt1 | contig 99037 bp, 71 predicted proteins | sample EPASupsiteSAE347_FD_187267 | JGI IMG/M metagenome (GOLD analysis project Ga0209749, IMG submission 187267) | Bioremediated contaminated groundwater from EPA Superfund site, New Mexico - Sample SAE3-47 (SPAdes) (version 2) | ecosystem: Environmental > Aquatic > Deep subsurface > Groundwater >... | reverse complement strand
CTTGGCAGAGTTGGACTCGCTTTACAGAGTTTACCTTCGAGACGAGAAGAAAGGCTTTACGCTTTCGAAGACAGTCGCTTTGAATAAAAAACAAGAGGAAATCCTCAAAACAATTGATAAAAAATTGTTTGCATCGGTGTAGTGTATAAAAATCATAAGGAATTCAGGTTTATTATATTTCGGAACTCACTGCGGCTCTCTCCACTTCACCAGCGAGCCGTCCGGGCGGATTAGTACCGTATCAGGGAGCGGCTTGATAAAACGCTGTCTGAGAGTGTAGGTGTATGCCCCCTGCGAGGGAATCAGGAGCACGTCGCCCGGTTGAACGTCCGAACCATAATATGAAAAACCCCAGACGTCATGCGGAGTGCAGAGGGAACCGAGAATTTTGAACGGCCTTTCGATGTTTTCAGGTCTGGAAAGATTGATCACGGGAAAATATTCGCTCTCAAACCGCTCCCAACCAACGGCGTTGATGCCGCCGTCCGTAATGGCGATGTCATCGCCTTTGCGGTCAAGCACCGTGAGCAAGAGATGCATGGCGTCGTTGCAGATCCAGCGTCCCGGTTCCATGCAAATCCGGCAAGGAACGTGCGGAAACAAGTCGGCCCTGATCGCCTCCCCGATCCGCCGCGCGAATTCAGCTATCGGCGCTGACGGCAAAAATGTGCGTTCAGTACCACACCCCGGAACCTGGGGCTTCAGTTCCCACTGTCCCGGGCAAGGCCAGAATCCGCCGCCGATATCAATAAACTCCATCCGACTTCTCGTTTCAGGGGACAGGGAACGCAAGACCGAGCCAAGCCGTCCGATGAATTCCACATATGCCGCCGGATTGAAATTCCAACTGGTATGAAACTGCAATCCCCTTAAATCCACATGTCCGGCCTTTTCCGCCAGCGACATGAAACCGGCCAAATCGGAGAGATGAATGCCGAATTTTCTCCACAGACCGTTTTCATTAGTGGCAAGCCGCACTCCGGCCCGGACCGTAACGTTTTCCCTGCCGGCCCGCAATTCCAAGCGGTCCAACTCGACCGGACTGTCCAGCAACACCGTCACCCGCTCGCTGTTCCGAACGGCCAGGGACAATTCGTCTTCGGTTTTGGCCGGTCCGCTGAACACAACGCTCCGGGCTCCGGACGCCAGCGCCATGCGCAGTTCGGTTCCGCTGGAAACGTCAAGACCTAGTTCGGCCTTGACCGCCGCCTCCACTACCAGAGGATGAGAATTCGCCTTCAGCGCATAGAACACCCGGATATCGGGCAGTTCGGCTTCGAATGATTTTATAAACTCGTCCGCCCGGTTAAATATGGTCTGCTCCTCTATGACATACAAAGGGGAACCGTGCCGGCGCGCAATGTCCAGAAAAGTTTCACGCCGCGCAAGGCAGGCACGCACAAGCGTCTCGAGTTCGGCGCGTCCCCCATTTTGTCCGGTCAGGCCTGATGCATCCGCCTCATTTATGTCGCGCGTCATGCTCATGCGATTAAAATTTCCGCAAACTCAAGCGTCAGTTTGGCGTCAAGCTCACGGCACTCAGCCTCTATTCCTCCGGGCGCGTCCGGCTGAAAAATGGCATGTCCCAAAAACCGCACGGGAAAACCTGCGGAAGTCCGGATCAAATGGCGTTCCGGACGGAGCGGTATCTTGACTTCCAGTACGCGCGGGTCCCTACTTACCGCATTGGCGTCGATCGCCGTGATTTCTTCCGAACGCGATGTAAAGAAACGAAGGCCCACCAGCCGGCGCCACTGCGAGGGCGGAGGAATGGTTACCGGAAGCCGCTGCGCAAAATCAAGCGCCAGCCTGATTATGTCAAGACCGCTGCTCGACCTGATAAGTTCCGGCATGCAGTCGCCTCCCGGGCGCGACGCAATTTCAAGCAGCGTCAGGCCGTTGTTCCCCATTATGAAATCCGCCATACATATCGCCCGCTCGATTCCCAGGGCCCGGGCCGCGGCGCCCAACTGCCGTTCCAACGCGCCCGGAGCCATGCCGGGCACAATCTCCGGCACCGCATATGCCATGATGGTTCCCGGCGCGAAACCGCTCTTCGGCCATTTTCTGGCGACTCGTATGATTTCGACATTATCGCCATCCAGCATGAAGTCGCAACTGTATTCAAGTCCTTCAACGAATTCCTCCATCAACATCGTGCGCCGCGGATCCGTTGTGCGTCCTTCATGCTCGTATGGAGCGTACATTCTGGAGTTCAACTGTCCGGCCATGCTCCGGCGCATGGCGGAGAAGGCCCGGACGCAATCATCGGCCGTCTCGCAGACGAAAACCAGTTCGCTCCCGGAGCCGGTCAGCGGTTTCAGCACGGTTTTTTTTCCGCCGCAGTCATTAAAAAAGCGCACCGCTTCATCGGCGTTCTCAATCTGGCACGCCGCAGGACAAGCAAGGCCGACGCGCTGCCAGAGCCGCCTTGAAATGAATTTGCTCCGGCAGGCCACGACCGCCTCGTCGGATGGATACGGCAGGCGCAGGTCGCGCGCAATGAAGGAGGCCAGCCGCATGGATTCACAATCGAAACACGCCACGCCGGTCGCCCTCAAGTTATATTGGGCCAGATGGCGGCGAACCTGCCCCCATGCCTCCGCCTGACGATCGAGCGGACACAACACCTCGTCCGCAGGCGCCGGCGCAGACTCGGCCGCGTGTGCTCGTTCGGACGGATCGGTGACAAAGACCGCCCGGCCGGGAAAATTCAGTCTGATATAATCAATATAATCCGATGTTGTTCCCACCACCAGGACCCGCTCTTCGACGGGGCCGCGCAAGACAACCGGTGAAGCCTGTCTGGCGACCGGCGCAGACTCCGGAACAGCAGCGGCAAAGGCCGCGTTCGAGAGCAGGTAAAGCGGCTGCGACGCGAGATGAAACTTGTTTTTCCATGAAAAATCGCCGCACATGAAATCGACGGCCGCGTATTGTTCAGCGCACCCTCTCTGCATGTGATGCAGATTTATCGATTTGGCCACGCCCGGATACGCGGCATTCGTCCCGCCGCCCATAAGGGTATATATGCCGTTGACCGCCGCCCCCAGATCGACCGCAGCCAGGTCGCCGGCCAGATGCAGGCTCGTCAGCCGCAGCCACCCCCGCTCCCGGAACAACAGAAACAGGCTGCGAAAACTCTCCAGAAAACGCCGGTCGTTAAAATAAGAACGGACTCCGAACCGTTCCTGGTTCATGGCCAGCATCCGTTCGAAATCCGGCTGGACGTCGTATCTATACTCCGCGCCGGATGACTCGATCGAAGCTGTCTCCCGTTTCAACCTCTTGAGCGACTTGCCGGAAAATTCGCGAAAGTACGCCTGCATGTCGCAGCCGTACTGTTGCGGCAAAAAGCGATACGAAAGCTCGTCCACCGTCTTCAGCATCATGGGAACGGCGGAATTCGGGGTCAGATAACGAAGGTGATACTGGCCGGGACAGGCGTTCAACAGGGCGCGGGCCGTCTCGTCGCTGTCCGCAACGATCCTGTTGTGTTCAACCCAGCTGGCGCCGTGCCATGTCTCGCCGGGGAAATACTGATGACATCCGGATTCTTCAACCCAGCTTAAAGGAAGGAATCCGCAATCTCCCCCCGCGCCTTCGGCCACGATAAAACAGATCGGGCGCCGGAAATGCCGGTGGAAACAGGCGCGGACATCCCAAAAATCCCAAATGGTCTCAACGGGAACAAAACGTTCCCAGAGTGCTCGGCCTTCAGACAAATCGGTCACAATACGCGTTTTGATCACGGAATTTGCAACCTTGCCCGGCTTTTGTTTTTGCCTTTTAACGGGTATATATGCCCGTTCAGCAAGTTGTCCTCTTTCAATGGCAGAGGATTAATCCAAATCCGCCGCAAAATGTCAATTTTTTTGCAATCTTGATTCTGCTGACCCCGGATCGGTTATAAATCTTTCAAGCAACGCTTGGGTGACGGAATGGTCCGACTCTCCAAGAGGTCTGGACATCTGACTTTCCGCAATGCGGATCCGCCTGGCGGAAAAATCGTATTTTTGACTTTCCAAAGAATTTATCGCGGAGCCATAAAAACAGACCGATTCTACTACTCAAAACAAGCATTTCGTCCTTTATTATTCTGGTGAATTTATGAACCAGTGTACTTAGCGCCTGCGCAGACGCTAAGGGCCTGCCAAAAATCGCCAACCTGAAGCATCGAAGGTAAACGGGCCCAGTTTCTGATAGCCGGCGGTCGAGAGCCGGGCGTACCAGATGGAGCCGCTTACGGTGGCAAGGTCGCACAAGCCGTCGCCATCGAAATCGGCCGTGACCGGATAAGCGTTTTCATCGTCTGTTACCGTGGCAGCAACGGCGATATAATTGATGGACGATAACCAGGCAAACCAGTAGCCCTTCCAGTAAATTGCCGGATCCGCCTTGCGGTCGCCGTCGAAATCTCCGGCCGTCGGGATGGCGTCAGCGGCGCCGAAGTTGAAGGGCCCAAAGCCAAGATAACCCGCAGTCGAAAGCCAGGCATACCAGGATCCGGAGGCGAACACGGCAAAGTCAGCCAGCCGGTCTCCGTCATAATCGGCCGGCACAGGCGCGGAGCCGGACATACCGTAAGCAAGCGGTCCGACCTGCCAATAATATGAACTTGAAAGCCACACGTACCATTTTCCGGTCTGATTGTTATAGACCGCAGGGTCGGCAAACCCATCGCCGTCAAAGTCGGCTGTAACCGGGAATACGCCGGCCATGGCATAATTGTCTTCCTCGGTGCGCGTGTAATTCAAAGTCGAAAGCCACTCGTACCAGTTCGTGCCGTTATAATAAGCCGGATCTGCCAGCCGGTCGCCGTCGAAATCTCCGGCGAAATGGTCGTTGCGGCGTTGAACGATCGTTACCGAAGCGCCGCCCACGTCGCCGACCGTGTTGGAGCCGTAAACGGTGATGGTATTGGCGCCGACGCTGAGACCAGTCACGGTTACTGACCACGGGTTGGCAGCCGTGAAAGAAGAAGAACCGCCGAGGCTGTTGGCCCACCACATGACGCCGCCGACATTCATGTTGTTCGTGCCGGAAAGCGTGTAATTCACCGCGCCGTAAGAACCGGTGACAATGCCGGAGACATTGGTGATGACCGGCCTCGGCGTTGAGAGATAAACGAGAAGGGTGGAGTCAAGAATCGAGCCGCCCGCATTCATGTAACTGCCGCAATAAAGACCCGTGGCGCGCAGGTAAAAATTGGTGTTTGGAGGAAGATCCAGGCCGCTGATCCGCCAGCCGCCGGAAACGCGCGTTCCATCGCCAAGTTCCGACCAGGTCTGCCCATCGCTCGAGCATTCGAATATGGCCCGTGTTATTTCCGGAGATGCGCCCGACCTGAGCCAGGTTGCATAGTCGCCCATGGCCGACACGGAAAGCGACTGGAGAGCAGCGTTGGTTGTCGCAACGCGCGCCAGGTATTTCAGCCCGCCCCAATCCGTGAACTCTCCGCCGCATACGATCTTGCCGTCCTTCTGGATCACGGCGGCGAGGACGTTGCCGTTCGCTTCCTGCGTGACTGCGAAGGACGCGTCAAGACTGCCGTCGGCGTTCAGGCGCGCAATGAAATTGCGCGCTTCGCCGCCCATGGTGGTAAAGGCGCCGGCGACGATGATCTTTCCGTCGCATTGAAGCGCGATGCTTCTCACGGAAGCGTTTGCGCCGTCGGGCAGATCGAAGGAAGCATCCGCGTTGCCGTTTGCATCAAGCCGGACAATGCGATTATGTTCGGCGCCCCCCATCGTGGTGAACACGCCGCCGGCCAGAATTTTGCCGTCGGGTTGAACGGAAATGCAGCGGACTTCGCCGTTCGCGTTCGGATCAAAATCGGCGTCAACGCTGCCGTCGGCATTCAACCGGCCGATATTATTGCGCGCCTGCCCGTCCAGCAGGCTGAAAGAGCCGCCAACCAAAAGTTTACCGTCCGACTGGAGTGTCACGGAATTCAGGTAACCTCCCGCGCCCACGCCGGAGCCGGGATTAAAGGAAGTGTCCAGCGTGCCGTCGGCATTCAGGCGCGCAACGCCGCTGAAACTTGTGCCGTCAATGGAGGTAAATGCCCCGCCGATGACGATTTTGCCGTCAGGTTGAAGAGCGATGCCGCGCACGCCGCCGACAATCGCGCCGGAGGTAAACGCGGGGTCAACGGTTCCGTCGGAAAGAAGCCGGGCCATATAAGCGTACGCCTCGCCGCCGATGGACGTGAAATATCCGCCGATAATTATTTTGTCATCCGGCTGAACGGCTATTACGCGGACGGAATTATTGTCCACGCCGGTTGTGAATGAGGAGTCAACGTCGTCGTAATCGGGACCGACCCGCGCAACGCGGTTATGGGCCGCGCCGTCAACGGTTGTGAAATATCCGCCGATAATTATCCGCTCGTTGCGCTGCATGGCCGCGGCGTAAATTTCGTCATTTGGTTTGGTGGTGAATGAGAGAGAGGAATCCACCTTGCCTTCAGCGCCGTAAAACCTGGCCATGTAGGCCACGCCGTGTCCGTTAAAGGTCGTGAAATCTCCTCCGGCCGCGACCTTGCCGTCGGATTGCATGCAGAGGGCATACACGTTGGCCCCGAAACCGCTGCCAAGGTCGCATGAAGTATCCAGACTGCCGTCGCGGTTCAATCTGACGCATTGATTGTGTCCCGCGCCGTCAAACTGCGTGAACGCCCCGGCAATGACGATTTTACCGTCCGGCTGCAGAATTGCGGCGTAGACGATGTCATTGCATCCGGCGCCCACGTCAAAAGAGGCATCCACGCTGCCGTCGGCGTTAATCCGGGCAACGCGCGCCCGGCCCACTCCGCCGACCTGGGTGAAGTTGCCGGCCGCCACGATTTTACCGTCATTCTGGAGGAAACAGGCGTATACGATATGGCTGGCATTCGGATTAAAGCTCTCGTCGAGGGAACCATCCGGATTCAATCTGGCAAGATAATTTCGTTCCTGGCCGTTAACTTCCGTGAATTCTCCGGCAATGATTATTCTTCCATCTGGCTGCACTGAAATGCAGCGCACGGCGCCGTTGGCCTCGGCCGAAAAAGCGGCGTCAAGGGAACCGCCGGACGAAAGTCTTCCGATATATCCGCGTGGCTGGCCGGCAAGGGCGGTAAAAAAACCTCCGGCCAGTATTTTGCCGTCGGCCTGAACGGCAATGGCTCGGACGGCGCCGTTGGCGCCGGGATTGAACCCGGCGTCCAATTCTCCGCTCGATTCGAACCGGCCGATATAATTCCGCGCCGTGCCGTTCAGGCTGGTGAAATAACCTCCGGCCAGTATTTTGCCGTCAGGTTGTATCGTGATTACGCGCACGGTGCCGCCGTCGGCCGATACGGCAAAAGTCGCGTCAACCACGCCGTTGATATTCAAGCGCGCAATGTATTTGCGATCCAGGGCGCTTGCCGTGGTGAAAGAACCGCCTATGACGAGCCGGCCGTCGCTTTGCTGCGCAATGGCGCGCACGTCTTCATCCAGGGCGGGACGGAAAAGATCAAAGACCGACTGCGCGCGCAGCGGCGGGCTTGAAAAAACAAGCGCGCTTGCCGTGAAAAGAAACAAGAATCCCTTCCTAAACGGTCTCATTCCGCCTCCATGCCTGTGTTCTATCGTCTCAGACTTTTTCCGTACGATTTTCCTTTCCCTTCAGAAAATAGCTGAGGAATTCGACCGGCAGGGGAAAGACGATGGTGGAATTCTTTTCCGTGGCGATCTCGGTCAGGGTCTGCAAATAACGCAGTTGCACGGCCACGGGCTGCACGGCCATTACGTCGGCGGCGTCCTTGAGCTTGTTGGAAGCCTGAAATTCACCGTCGGCATGAATGACCTTGGCGCGGCGTTCGCGTTCGGCCTCGGCCTGCTTGGCAATGGCGCGCTTCATGTTTTCCGGCAAATCAACGTCCTTTACCTCGACGGCGCTGACCTTGATGCCCCACGGATCGGTGCGCTCATCCATGATCTTTTGCAGCATCTGGTTGATTTTTTCGCGGTTGGAAAGCAAGTCGTCCAACTCGTGTTCGCCGAGCACGGAACGCAGCGTGGTCTGGCCCATCTGCGAGGTGGCGTAAAGATAATCCTCGACGGCGATGATGGCCTTGCTGGGTTCGAACACGTGGAAATAAAGGACCGCGTTGACCTTCACGGACACGTTGTCGCGCGTGACCACCTCCTGCGGCGGCACGTCGAGCGCCACTGTGCGCAGCGACACCTTGACCATTTTCTCAAAGAGCGGGATGAGAATGATCAGGCCCGGACCGCGCACGTCGGTGAAACGTCCCAGCCGGAACACCACGCCGCGCTCGTATTCGCGCAGAATACGGACGCTGTTGGCGATGATGAAGACAACAATCGCCACGAATATAATCATGCCTGGACCCATGGTATTTTTCTCCTTGTTTTGTTGGCGGTCAGCCTGTCTGACCATCCGCCGGTTTTACTTTCAGCGTCATGCCGTCGACGCTTTCGACTACAATTTTACTTCCCGAAAGAATTTTGTTTTCCGAAACCGCGTTCCAGTGGGAGCCTTCCAGGAAGGCGCTGCCGCCCTTGCCGTCAATGTCCGTGCGCGCCTCGCCCCTGGCGCCGAGCAGGGAAGAAGCGCCGGTAACCGGTTTGCGGAACAGGGTCCTGATGGAAAGCCAGGTCGCCAGGAAAAAGAACAGGCCCATGGCCAGGATGACCGGCACAATGACATGCAGCGAGACGCGCAAGGCCGGGTCGGAATAATCGAAGAGCATCAATGAGCCGATGAACATGGCAACCAATCCTCCAGTGGTCAGGACGCCGTGCGTGGCCGCCTTGACGTCCACTATAAGCAGAATTATTCCCAGCACGATAAGCAATATTCCGGCAAAATTGACCGACAGGGTCTGGAAGGCAAAGAAGGCGAGTATCAGGGAGATCGCGCCTACCACGCCCGGCAATACGGAGCCGGGATTCGCCAGTTCAAAATAAAGCCCGAGCAACCCGACCATGAACAGGATGTAGGCGATGTTGGGATTCGCGATCACCCCCAGGATTTCGTCGCGCCAGTTCATGCTGAATTCCTCGACTTGGGCGCCTTTTGTCCGGAGTTTTATGGTCTTGTCGTCTATTTTGACGATGCGTCCGTCCAGTTTTTCCAGGAGGTCCGGAATTGAAGGAGAAATCAGGTCAATCACCTTTTTCTTCAGGGCCTCGGTTTCGGACAGTGAAAAACTTTCGCGGACCGCGGATTCCGCCCATTCCATGTTGCGCCCGCGTTTTTCCGCGATCGAACGCATATAAGCGGCGGCGTCATGGGTGACCTTGGCGCTCATGTTCGTATCGGGCGAGGACTGCATCAGGGCCACCGGATGCGCCGCTCCGATGGCTGTGCCGGGCGCCATGGCCGCCACGTGGGCGGAGATGGTGATGAAAGCTCCGGCCGAGGCAGCCCGCGAACCCGAGGGCGCCACGTAAACCACTACCGGGACCTTTGAGGCCAGAATGCGCTTTATAATGGTGCGCATGGAATCGTCAAGTCCACCCGGCGTATCGAGTTCGACGATCAGGCAGGACATGTTTTCCTTTTCGGCCCGTTCAATCGCCTCGCAGACGAATTTTGCCGTGACCGGGCTGATGACGCCGTTTACTTTTGCCGCCAGCACCCTGTTTGCCGGGGACATGGCCGCGGGCAGCGGATCGGCCGAAGAATCGGCGAGTGCAATACGCGCCGTCACGGCCAAGGCCCCGGCCAGCAGAAATGATATTTTAAGCGCGAAAAGGCTCTTTGCTGGTCTCATGTTGATAATATACGTGTTTCCGGCATAAAAGGTCAATCCTAATTTCTTGAAATGTCCTTTAAAAAAACGCCAAAGGCGCCCCAGGAGGAAAAATCGCACATGCTTGCCGCGCTGATCCGTTTATCCTTGGCCTGGAGGGAGACCGTCATGACGTTTTCCACGCCCAACTGCGATTGAACCGCTTCATACACGGCGATATCCTCCTCAGTATCGCCTATCACAATGCTCCTGACAAATCCCGGGTTGGTTTGCAGGAATTGGCGCGCGCTCGCCGCCTTGTCGTCAGCCGTCAAAAGTGACCGGCCGGCATCGAGTTGCCCGGAAGAATTGGCCTTCAGGCAGACCCCGCGCCAGCGCACCCGGGAAACGATTTCGGACGCGAGCCGCTCCGCCGCGGCCTGGAGAACAAAATCAAAAGCCTTGCTGATGATTAAAACATCGCCTGAGCGTCCATTCAGGAATTTCAGGACGGCAAAGGCGTCGCGATACAACAATCCGGCGGTGAGGTCGGCGGCCATGGCGATACGGGAAGGAATACTCGCCCCAAGCACATGCCGCGCAAAATAATTGATCAACCGGCTCTCCATGCGGGAAAGAGGCAGTTTCCCCGCTTGATAAGCCAGGGAAAATCTCCGATCGAGACGCCACAGCGTCCGGCAGGCCCGCAACAGACGGACGCTCCGCAGGGGACGGTCAAGGTGCAGGAGGCAAAGCAATACGGCCAGGTCCGCATTTGATATTCCCCGGCAGCGGGCCGGAAACAGGCCGCGATAAAGCGTGCCGTCAAAATCCGTGATAAGCAGGGTGCTTTCACGCTTTGCCGCCGAGAGAAAGTTCAAGGGGTTGCAGGAGGGATGCATATGATCAGTTTTTCTTGCGCCGTATTTCGTCCAGCGAGAATACCCTGGTTGTCGGCGTCCCGCCGGAGAACTTGATCACCCGCATTTCGTACGGATATTCCGCCAGGCTGGAGGTTGCCAACTGGAGGATGTTTCCTTCCTCTTTGTCATAATTCGTATGGGCATGGCCGCATAATACCACGCATCGGCCGGCACATTCCTTCAACGTCTTCAGAACGGCTTCCTTTTCCGGGGCAAGAATGTCGGACACATATACCTTGCTCAGTTTTCTCATAAGATACGGGGCATAGAGCATCCTGTGCATGCACAGGATCCGGCAGCGGCCGGACTGCGCGCCGCGGAGCTTGTCGCCAAGTTTCATCAGGTCGGCTTCGTCAATTTCGAATGGAACAGAAAAGAAACGGTAACCGTTCAGGGACAGTTCTCCTTCGCTGGAACCGAAATATTTTGCAAACTGGCATTTTGCGTCCCGCGAGGAATCATGGTCGCCATCGGTCACAATGACCGGGCATTCGATTTTATGCAGCAGATTTTGCGCCATCCTGAAAGCTTCCTCATCCGACCTGTTGTTTACGATGTCGCCGGTGACAACGACAATGTCCGGCCTGATGCGGGAGTTGACGATTGCGACGGTCTCTTCCAAGAAAGACGCCGCCTTGCCGAAGCACGGCTTATGCAGTTTGTATCCGTTTATGATGATTTTGTTGGGCCAGGCGGTTTCCAGGCGCTGGTTGGTTCCGGATGACAGATGCAGGTCCGTGAGGTGCACGATGGTGAGATCGGCCTGGCCATCCAGGAAAGCCTCGGCGTTCACCCTGGCAATGAACCGAAGCATGAAAAGACCGCCGAGAACAACAACAGCTATGGTAAGAACAATTAAAAACCGGCGCACCGTCATTTGAAACATAACGTTACTTGCGCACTTAAACCTTGTCAATCGCTTTCTTCTGCATTTGGCGGGCCGCATGGCCGCGCGAGGAACATAGCGTCAAGCATGGCTCAAACTAATTTACGGACAAGCTTTTGGCGACTTGTAAAAATTATTCTTTTTTTCATTGTCCCAAAATCGGTTATTTAATATCATGCAAGGCTGGTATGGGTGTAGTCTGTTTGAGCAACAAAGAACGCATAATGCATAAGAGTCGGTCAGCGCTATATTTTTCCTGTGCGGCGATGGTTGTCATGGCCTTATCGGCCGGCGGCGCCTTCGGCATGACCAATCAAATTCCGTTCTCGGATGACTTCGAAAGCTATGCCAATCGAACCCCGCTTATAAACGGGGTCAACGGCTGGTTCGCCTCAACCAACACCGTGCTGGTGCAGACCAACGTCGTCTACACCAACGCCGGAGGAACAAAGGCCGCGCAGATTCCTCCCTCGGCATTCCTTACCAACCGTTTCACGCAGGTGTCCGGCAGCAATATCTGGATTACCATGCAGATCCGTCCCAACCTGGACGATGCCGGCCGGCTGGCGGATATTGACATTAACACGAACAGCACGGCCATTTTTTACGTCAACACAAACAAACATTGCGTTGTCTATAACGGAACCAACGGCTGGACTGAACTTGCCGTCATGCAGGACGGTTCAGCGGCGGCGCCGGTTAACAGCAATTCCTGGAGCAGAATTGACCTGGGCTTGGATTACGGCACGCGCACATGGTCGCTCTTTGCCAATTACCAGTTGATCAGAACCAACCTCCAGTTTGCCAGCAATTCCGCGTCTTTTTCCGGCTTTGAAGTGCATGGGCCTGGGTCCGAGCAGACGAATTATCTGGACAGTGTATCGGTCAGCTACTCTTTCCCCTCAAATCTGACCTCCAGGACGAACAACTGGCAGCCGATTCTTTCCGTTGACCTCACGAACGTTTCGCGCACCATTGTGCAGGGACAGGGCGTTTCGAACGTTTCCTTCAATGTCTGGAATGACGGCGGTTGTCTGCCGCTGGTTTTCACCAATTCCATCACTTACACCCAAAGCGGCGCCTATACCAACTGGCTTTCAGTAAGCCCGACCAACGATATCAGCCATGGCGAATTGAAAGCCATTCAGCTCATTTTCGACACTTCAAGCCTGCCGGCCAGCAACCAGGCCTATCAGGCCATGGTGCGCATTGACGGCGTGGACGGGTTTTTCGGCGTGGCGGCCAGCAATTCTCCGTATTATATTCCCGTCTCGGTCATGGTGCAAAGTTCCCCTCGACTCTGGGTCTCGCCCATTCGGCTGACGAATTCGGTCAGCGTTGGACACAGCGCCCCGGTTCAGAACATTTACATCGCCAATACCAGCGCCCCTCCGCGTCCGGAGATGGCGTATACCGTGGTTTCGCAGACCAACTGGATTTCGCCAAACGTGGGAAGCGGTTCGGTCGTTGACGATACCAATACGGTTTCCCTGACCTATCTGACCGAAAATCTGGAGCCGGGCTGGCATACGGGCATCGTGGCCGTGGCCGCCACCGGAATCTCTAACCAGAACGTGGAAGTCGTCATGCGCGTGAATTATCTGCCGGTGGCGTCCTGGAACGCCGGACAGAAAACGTGGACCAATACGATCACCGAGGGCGATTCGCTCGCCGGATTTGCCTTTGACGTCTGGAACAACAGCGATTCGCCGAGGGGCTCGTTAAAATACACCCTTGCCACAAACGTCAACTGGATTTCCCTGAGTTCTGTCAGCGGCACAAGCACGGGCGATTATCAGACCGTTACGGTTGCGTACAACGTTTCCAACCTGGCGGCCGGCACTTATACCGGAACCGTCACGTTGACCGGAACGGACAACGCCACCGGCGACCCCGCTTCCAATTCAACCTTGTCGGTGAGCGCCAAACTGACCGTTCGCAGACGCGCAGTGCTCTCCACGGATATTGATGTCCTGACCAATTCCGTTATCGAAAACTGCGCCGTGACCAATATCGAGGCTTTCCACGTCTGGAACGGCTCGGAGGCGCCGCGCAGCGGCCTGCAATACACGCTTTCATCCTATCCGGATTTTCTGCAGGTCAGCCCAACCGGCGGCACCGTGACCAACGGCACCAACGGCATCACCGTTATCTGGTCGCCCGGCAGTCGTTCAGCCGGCACTTATACCGGTTCGATCGTCGTGGACGGCATTGACGTCATGACCGGCAGCCGGGCCAGCGGCGCGCCGAAGATCATAAACGTCCAAATGACAATTGTTTCGCGCACGCCCTCCAATTTTGAAAAGCCGGAAATTTACGGCACTCCCTTCATCGGGCAAACTCTGACGGCGCGCGACGGTCTCTGGCAGAATATGGATCGGCTGACTTTCTCCTACCAGTGGCAGCTCGCCAATAACGCCTCCGGCTCGGGCCTGGCAAACATTTCCGGAGCCACGTCCAGTAATCATGTGGTCGACGCCTCTGAAAAAGGCAAATATCTGCGCATAGCCGTCACGGCCACCGATAATATTCCGACGCCGCTCTCGGCCACGGCCTATTCGGACTTTGTGTATAAATCCAAGATCAAGGTTGCTCCGGGCGACTTTAATTCGGACGGCATCAGCGACCTGTGGTTCTTCGATTCAAGCTCCGGAATGTGGAGGGCTTCGTTCACGGCAAATTCGTTCGCCGACGGGCAGTTCGGCTCCTCCGGCATGGTTGACGTGCCTGGCGACTATGACGGCGACGGCGTCATGGATCTCGGGCTTTACGATCCGCCGCATGCCATGTGGCATGTTCTTTTCCTGCCGTCCGGTCCGAGCCTGAGCGGCAGCATGTTCGGCGGGCTCACCGAGGAAACTCTGGCCACGCCCGTTCCCGCCGATTATGACGGCGACGGCCAGACTGATATTGCTTTATACTGGCAAGGCTATTGGGCCATTCTCTATTCGACACTGAACAGGATTTCAATTACATCCCCGTTTGCCGGCACAGGCGGCACGCCCGTTCCCGCGGACTACGACGGCGACGGAATTGCCGACCTGGCGGTTTATGATTCCGGACTCTGGACCATCCGGGACATCTATGGCCGGCTGAGTTATGCCTACTTCGGCAGCGCCTCCTGGATGCCGGCGCCGGCGGATTATGACGGCGATGCCGTTGCGGATATATGCATATACAATCAGGCCGGCAACGCGTGGAGCATGGTTTATTCCTCGACAGGCGCCACCAACGCCGCATCGTTCGGAACCAGCCTCGGGGCGAATATTCCACGCCAGGGATATTATGACCATGATCCCTATTGCGACCCGGCCACATTGCATTGTTCGACCAATGGCGATTATGTGATCTGGTGCGTAACACGCACGACCGACACCAATTTCTCTTTCCGCGGGCAGAGTTATCAAAAAAGCATCAACCAATGGAGAGTGAGCTGGTAATATGAATCCCTATCTCAAATTCGTTTCAGAATATGCCCGCCTGATAACTGAAGGCAAAAATTTTCAGCTTGGCGGTTTTCACCCGGCGTCTCATTCTCCGCTTCCCAAGGATGCGCCGCGGGTGCTGGTGTTTTCTCCGCATCCGGACGACGAGGGCATTGTCGGCGCTTTGCCACTGCGCCTGCGCCGTGAATTGAAAATGAACGTGATCAACGTGGCGGTCACCCTCGGCAGCCGCAAGGACCGCCAGGCTGCCAGGTTGGCGGAGTTGAGGAACGCCTGCGCCTATATGGGTTTCGGGTTGATCCAGACCGCGGAAAACGGTCTGGAAAAAATAAACCAAAATACCCGCAAACAGTCGCCGGCACTCTGGCGCGAGTCCGTGCAGACCGTGGTGAAAATACTGGCGGACAATAATCCGCAGATAGTTTTCATGCCGCATGAAAGCGACTGGAACAGTTCCCACATCGGCACGCATTTCCTGGTCATGGACGCCCTGCGTAAAATGCCGGAATCCTTCTGCTGCTGGGTGTGCGCCGATGAATTCTGGGCGCCGATGAACGACCCCAACCTGATGGTCGAAGTCAGCGTGGCGGACCTGGCGGATCTGGTCACCGGTATCTCGTTCCACATCGGCGAGGTCGGCCGCAATCCATATCACCTGCGCCTGCCGGCCTGGATGCAGGACAACGTGCGCCGCGGCGGAGAACTGGTCGGCGGCCAGGGCGGCGAGCCGCCTAGTTTTGTTTTTGCCACGCTCTATCGTCTGCACAAGTGGGCCCATGGCAGGCTCGAAAAGGCTGAGCAGCCGGGAAAATTCCTGTCCTGCAATGACTCCCTCCAATCCCTCTTCGGGTAGTTTCGTGACGGAATCGGTGAATTCGTGCCAAAAGATTCCTCTTGACGTGTACTAGCTCGCGTAGTACACTGGTTGAATTAATTCGTTCAATCAATTTGTGATGGAGGAATCATGTCCACGCGAATCTTTTCGACATCTCTTCCAATCATCCTGACGGCGCTGGCCGTTCAAATATCCGTATCCGCCGAATCGGACAATCCGTCGTCTTTCAGGGTGCGTTTGCTGGGATGCGAAATCAACACTTCAAATGCAGTTGAAAAAGTAAAAAAAACCGGCCTTTCCAAAAGCAAGATTTCAAGCGAGGCGCCGGCGCGACGGCAGTCATTGTCGTTGCGCGGCACGCTTGCGTATATAGTGCAGTTCAACGCCCCAATCCGGGAGGAGTGGAAAACACGGCTTGAAACTGCCGGTGCGCGCATCAGGGGCTATGTGCCTGAGAACGCCTTCATTGTCGAGGCCGCTCCGGATGCACTTGAAAAAATCAGCGCAATCGAATCCGTCAACTGGATCGGGGAATACCAGGCGGATTACAAGATCCAACCGAGACTCAAGGCATTGGCCAAAGATCGCGCCGCCGGCGCAAGGAAGGCGACTTCGGCAAAAACGCTTTCCGAAGAGGGCGAGGAATCGGCGGATGCGGCTCCGGAAATGACGACCGTGACGATAATCACGTTTTCTCCTGACGACGTTGCCCGCGTGAAAGAGGCAGTGCAAAGAGCCGGCGGGCTGGTTCTGCGTTTCTCCCGGGGTGAAAAACGCGGTTCGGTGCGCGCGCAAATTTCTCCTGAAAACATAGAGACGCTCTCTACCCTTGGAGAAGTCGAATGGATCGAGGAATACGTTCCCCCAAAGCTGCACAATAACGTGGCGGTGGAATCCCCCGGCATGAACGTGTCGTCCGTATGGACCAACTACGGACTCACCGGCACGGGACAGGTCGTTGCGGTCGCCGACACGGGGCTTGATACAGGCAACCTATCCACGCTCCATCCTGACTTCACCGACAGGGTACGGGCCGTCTTCGCCCTTGGCCGCAGTAATGACTGGAGCGATTCCAACGGTCATGGCACGCACACTTCGGGGTCGGTTCTTGGGAATGGCTCCGCTTACAGCAACGGCTTGTTCCGCGGAGCGGCGTATGGCGCAGAGCTTGTTTTTCAATCGGTTATGGACTCATCCGGCGGACTGGGCGGACTTCCCGCGGATTTGAACGATCTCTTTCTTCAGGCCTATACCAATGCAGCCCGAATACATTCCGACAGTTGGGGATCCTCGTTAAACGGGTATTACAGCGCCGACTGCGGAAATGTGGACGAATTCATGTGGAACCATCCGGACATGTTGGCTGTTTTCTCCGCCGGAAACGACGGGCGCGACGGTCCCCGCGACGGCGTTGTGGACCTAAACCGCATGGGCGCGCCAGGAACAGCCAAAAACGTGCTGACCGTCGGAGCGGCGGAAAATCGGCGGCCCGCAGGATCCGGAGGATATTCCTCATACAACTGGGGAATAGGGTCATGGGGTTACTATTATCCTGTCTCTCCCATAAGCAACGATCTTATTTCCACCAGCGCCGACGGAGTCAATCAGGGCATGGCCGCCTTCTCCAGCCGCGGGCCTTGCAATGACGGACGCACTAAACCTGATGTAGTTGCGCCGGGCACCGACATTATTTCCTGCCGTTCGCGCGCTTCGGGAGCGGGCACGGGATGGGGAACCGGAAGCGGCGTCCTTGGAAACTCCGCCAGCAATTATTACATTTTTAACGGCGGGACCAGCATGTCCACGCCGCTCACGGCGGGCGCCGCGGCCCTGGCGCGGCAATATCTTGTGGAACGCAGGGGCCTTGCAAATCCAAGCGCGGCCCTGATCAAAGCCTTGCTCATAAACGGGGCGCGGTCTCTGACTCCCGGACAATACGGGACGGGAACGACAAGGGAAGTTCCTCCCGCTCCGAGGCCGAACAACGTCGAGGGCTGGGGACAGGTGAACCTGGCCGGCTCGCTGTTTCCCGGCTCCGGATATACCAATATCTTTTATGACGCCACCAATTCTCTCTCCACCGGCGGCACGAATACGCATACCTTTGCGGCAAACGGCAACGATCGCGTATCCATAACCCTTGCCTGGACCGATTATCCGGCCACTCTGGCCGCCGCGACAAAACTAGTCAACGATCTTGACCTGCTGGTCATTTTCCCGGACGGAACCACCAATTACGCCTTTGGCAGGTCCGATTTCGACCGGATCAACAACGTCGAGGGGCTTGACCTCGATCCCGCGCCTGCCGGCACTCTGACAATCAAGGTGATCGGATACAATATTCCTTCCGGACCGCAGCCATACGCGCTTGTAATCAAAACTTCGGCGGCATCGAGCCTCACAAAGGCGACCGGCCCTTCTCCGGCGACTGCGGATGCGGGAGTTTCCAGAAGCGTAAAACTTTCATGGGGCAATGCCGGCGGCGCAACGACATACAACGTTTATTTCGGGACAAATTCATCCCCCGGCTCGAATGAATTCATGGGCGCGCAAACGGCGACATGGCTAAACCCCGGAAATCTGGATTATCGGAAGACTTATTATTGGCGTGTTGACGCCAAAAATTCAGGCGGCACAATTACGGGAGACGTGTGGTCCTTTACCACCGAGACGCCCGTGATTTTTTCCGAAGGGTTCGAAAATGGCGGATCAATTCCCACGGGGTGGACGCATACGAACACTGCCGGAACTCGGGATTGGTCTTTCGTCGGCGGCGGGTGGCCCGGCGGATATCACCCGTCGGCCGCCCATGGCGGCTCGTACAATGCCTGCATGTACTACAATAGTTACAGCGACCAACGGACAAAACTTATCAGTCCGGAAATCAACTTCGGCGCCTACACAAACAACACCGAACTGACGTTCTGGCATTGCATGGAAGATTGGTTGGGCGATCAAGACTACCTTCACGTCTATTATCGAACAAACGCAACAGCCGGGTGGACGCTGCTGACCGATTACACTAGTTGCACGACGCCCTGGACTAAACGCACCATCACATTACCCTTTCCGACCACCAACTACTACATTGCTTTTGAAGGCGATACCTCTTATGGGTACGGAGTATGCATTGACGATGTGCAGGTTACGGGCGTGGAGACTCAGACAAATGATTTCACTTACATCCATTATGTCTCCCCGAACGGCGCCAGTCGCGCGCCCTATACGAACTGGGCCGACGCCGCCACGAACATTCAACTGGCGGTCAACGCGGCAGTGGACGGTGACACCGTGCTGGTTACGAACGGCACCTACACCCTGACAAGCCAGATTACTATCACCAACGGCATAACCCTGACCAGTGTGAACGGAACCAACGCCACGTTCATCAACGGCAATTATCCTCGCACGACAAACATATGCGTGGACATGTGCAACGTTCAAGCGGTGATTGACGGCTTCACGGTCAGCAACGGATGCGGCGCGGGAGGCGGCATTCAATTCAATCGCGGGGCAGTGCGCAACTGTCTCATTCGCGGTAACATCGGCACATTGTATGGCGGCGGAGTGCAGGCATACGGATGGGACTCGACATGCCACTGTCTCGTCTCAAACTGCACCATCAGCGGCAACACCGTGCCGCATTGCGGCGGCGGAATATATGCCGTGAATGCGTGTATCGAAAATTGTATTATTGAAAATAATAGCGCCTCAGATTATGCCGGCGGTATTTACAGTGACGCCGGAATTATTCGCAACTGCCTGGTCAGGAATAACGTGGTCACTGATACGGACGGCTTTGGCGGCGGCGGACTATACGCCACCCGCACAAACATAATAAGTTCCTGTACAATCGTTAGCAACAGGGTGGCATCTGGCCTTGACGGCGGCGGATTTACTGACGTGGGAAGCGGGCAGTTCGACAATTGCATCATATATTTCAACGAAAGTCCCGGCTCAACATACAGTAATTATTATGGAGGATTTGCATTTTCGAATTGTTGTTTTTCTCCGGCGTTGTCCGGTAGCGCAACCAATAGGTCGGCAAACAACATTACAAGCGATCCATTGTTCAAAAATCGTCATTCAAGCAATTATCGTCTTTCATCAGCCTCGCCCTGCGTCAACGCGGGCGCGAACCGGGAATGGATGACCAATTCAGTGGATCTGGATGGAATTTCGCGGATCTCCGGCGGCATAGTGGACATGGGCGCGTATGAATTGCTGGCAACGGCCCCCTCGGCCCCGACCGGCGTTTCCGCAACAGACGGCTCCTATGCGAACAAGACCAGGATAACCTGGAATTCTTCGTCTGGCGCAAGCGGCTATGAAATCTGGCGTAATACCAGCGACGTCAGCGGCGCCGCAGCGAAGATAGGAACCAGCGCGAACGCTGTTTATGACGACACGACCGGTTCTATTGGGACAACCTATTATTACTGGGTCAAGGCGACCAATTCCTACGGGACAAGTTCGTTCAGTTCCTCGGATTCCGGATACCGGCGCACACCGGTCCCCGGCCAGCTTGCGCTCAGTGCCTCTTCATATTCGGTGAATGAAAACGCCGGAAGCGCGACCATCACCGTCACAAGGAGCGGCGGGAGCGACGGCGCGGCAAGCGTCTCCTATTCCAGCGGCGATGGAACTGCGGCAGCGGGAACGGATTATACCGCCTCTTCAGGAACTCTTTCCTGGCCTGACGGCGATTCAGCCTCCAAGACAATCTCCGTGCCCATCGTCAACCGCGCCGGAGACCAGGGCAGTCGCTCCTTCACGGTCAACCTGGGCAGCGTTTCCGGCGCCAATCTGGCCTCCCCTTCTTCGGCCACGGTCACGATCATAGACCGCTCGCCAGCAACGCCCTTGGGCGTTACGGCAAGCGACGGATTGTATTCCGACAAAATACTGATGTATTGGGACGCGGTGTCAGTTGCCACAGGGTACAAGGTATGGCGCGCGACGGACAACAATTCCCAAAACGCCTCCCTGGTTGGAACCAGTTCCATGCCGGTTTATCTGGATACGTCGGTTTCAGTCGGCAGCGTTTATTATTACTGGATCCAGTCGGTTAATGAAGCCGGTGCCAGCGCGTTAAGCTCGCCGGACAACGGCTATTGCTATTCGCCGGCCCTGAATTTGAGCAGTCCGCTGAATACAAAGGCCGGAGACGGCACATATGCCGACAAGGTGCCCGTGACCTGGCAGGCGGTTGATAACGCGACCGAATATGAGGTGTGGCGGGCAGCGGAAAACAATCCGGTTTCAATAAGCTTCGGCATGGTCGGGAAAACATCGGGATTGAGCTACAACGACACTTCCGCCGCACAGGGCGTTTGTTATTATTACTGGGTCAGGGCGAAAAATGTTTATGGATATGGCGGGTACAGCGCGTCCGACTCGGGCTGGAAGCGATTGAGTCCTCCAGCAACGGTGAACGCGGGCGACGGACAATACCCTTACCATATACAAGTGTCCTGGAACGCGGTTGCCAACGCGGGATGGTATGAAGTCTGGCGCGAAGAGGTTCCTGGCGAAAATTCCAATGGCGGCAATCTGTGCAAAGTCGCCGAGGTCGGGGAAACATCTTTCAAGGACTACCGAACCAGGTCCGGGGTATATTATCGCTATAAAGTAAAGGCCTGCAACGGGCTTTCCTCCAGCGAATATGCCACGGATACAGGCGTAAGGATGGTGAATGCCTCCACGCGGACATCGCCGCCTGAAAACGATTATGACGGCGACAAGCTCTCCGACCTGGCGCTGTTCAATTCATCATCAGGCACCTTTGACGTTTTGTGTTCCGGCCTCGGAGAGCAGACTTTTGCGTTCAATGTCTCGAATTCGCAGGCGGCATCCGGCGACCTTGACGGCGATCAGAAAGCTGATCCGCTTGTCTATTGTCAGGATTCCGCCATGTGGCTGGTCATGTTCTCCAATATCGACTATGCGCCGATCGTCAGGGCTTCCTTCGGCATAAAGGGGGATGGCGTTGCTGCCGCCGCCGCGGATTATGACGGCGACGGGTTGGCCGACCCCGCGGTTTACCGTGAAACGGACGGACAATGGTTTATCGTGCTTTCCGGCGGCGGAATATTCTCCCAGCATGTTTCCTGCTCATTGGGCGGGCCGGGATATGTGTCCGTGCCGGCTGATTATGACGGCGACCGACTGGCCGACCCGGCGGTTTATTCCGAAACTGAGGGCAGAATGATGGCGATGTTTTCAGGAGACGGATATTCTTCCCTGAACATCGGTTTGGGTGGCGCAGGGCAAACCATGTGTTCGGCCGACTTTGACGGCGACGGCAAAGCTGATCCGGCGTTGTACGGGGAAGCGTCCGGACAATGGACCATTTTGCTTTCCGGCTCCGGATATTGCGCGGCAAAAATCTCACTGGGCGGTCCGGGCTATTCCGCTGCCATCGGCGATTATGACGGCGACGGCAAAGCCGATCCCGCTGTTTACCGTCAGTCCGACGGACAATGGACGATCTTGCTTTCATCCGGAGGTTATTCTGCAATCACTGAAAATTTCGGCGGGTCCGATTTGAATCCTGTCGTTAGTATGCCTTAATGGAGGGGAAATCATGAAACACGGACAATTGCTGGTTTGTCTGGCCGCGGTCATACTACAGACGAATGCTTGGGCATTGCTGCCCGAGAAAGACGCAGGAGAGCGGATAATATCCGCCGCTTCGGGCGGTGCAAGTTCCACACGGATAGGATATCGCACAATCTCAAACGGCCGGCAGACGATCTATCTGCCGCAGCCGGCTGGCGCGGCATATTATGCGCCGACAGCAGATCAGAAAAACACGATCGAGACTGCGGAGCGATCGGGCGTGATAGTGGAACGGCATTCCCTGCTCGGTCTGCCGGTATGCGTGAGAGGAACTGATTTGGGACAGAGGAAAACGTATTCGCGCGGTTCTGGGCTGCAGGTGAAAGATGGCGGCAGGTCGGCTACTGACGCAATTGCGGTGGTTGACAATTTATCCGGAGTGTTTGGAATCAGGAATGCGCAGAAGGAATTCACGGCAAAAACAGCGGAATCGGATCATCTGGGATATCGTCATACGAGACTTGCCCAGCGTTACAACGGCCTTCGCGTGATTGGCGGACAACTTGTCGCTCATTTTGACAATCTTGGCCGGGCCTATGAGGTAAACGGACGTTATATTACGGGCATTGACCTGGAAACCACTCCGAATATGGATGACGGAGAAGCGTTGGAAGCGGCGCAGGCGGACTTGCAAGCGAACGGAAAACCGGTGGGAGAATCGGTTTCCCATCCGGAACTGGTGGTGTATGCCTTGAATTGTCAGCCGCAACTGGCGTATGAACTGACTCTGGAATACACGGATGAAAATGCGATACTGTGGCGCTGGCGGTATTGGGTGGATGCTTTTCAGGGAACCATATTGAACCGTTTCAATGACATCAAAACCATCGGCGCGCCAAGCAACAATGGTACAACCGCGGTTGTCACCGGTAATCTTCTGGCGGGAGAAGGCGGCGGATCGGTAAATATCGGCTGCTGGCATGAGAATACGGGGTATTATTACCTTTATAACAAGACGCTTTACTGGTATGTGTATAATGTGGCCGCAAGCGGTTATGCGGATGCCTCCACCTACGCTTATCGGGCAACCGCAAACTGGGGAACTTCGGATCGGACAGAGATATCGGCCGCGCGCTGCTTCGATATGGTGCAATCCTATTTCAGGGATGTTCATGGCCGGAAAAGTTTTGACAACAACAACGCCTATGCGCGCGCCAACGTGCATCAGGGGACAAAATACGTCAATGCATACTGGGACGGCAATGATTTTCATTTCGGGGATGGGGACGGCGTGGCTGCCAACGCGCTTGCGGTTTTGGACGTATGCGGCCATGAATTTACGCATGGGGTGACCGAATACACATCCGATCTGATGTATTATGGAGAGTCAGGAGCTCTCAACGAATCGTTTTCGGATATTTTCGGAACGTGTATGGAGTTTTATGCCCAGCCTGACGGCCGGTCGGCCTATCCTGGCAAAAGCGCTGGAGCGGCCGACTGGCTGTGCGGAGAGGACTGCTGGCTGGAATCAACGGCGCTGAGAGACCTGCGGAATCCGGCCAATACCGCGACCGTCGGCTCAGGCAACGAACAGCCTACCAAATATTGCGGCGCCTACTGGTATTCCGGATCCGGAGACAACGGCGGCGTGCACCAAAATAACGGCGTTCAGAATTTTTTCTTCTATCTGTTGAGCGAGGGCGGCCGTGGCACAAATGACGGAATCGCTTACAACGTAACGGGAATCGGAGTCACCAATGCGGAACAAATTGCCTACCGGGCGTTGACGGTTTACTGCGGTCAGTATACGGACTACGATACGGTCAGGGAAGCCTGGCAGTCGGCAACGCGCGATTTGAACTCAGGCTGGACCGCGAACGTGGCCGCTGCTTGGTCGGCCGTGTACCCGCAGGTCACCAACGAAAACTGGACAACGAAGGGATTGGTGTATGCCCCTATGGCGATCGGCGCCAACGGCCATATTTACGCAACTTCAACGGGCTCGCGTTTATATGAATTTGACTGCAATGGGACCTGTGTACGGACGTGGAAAACAACATCCGGGATCTATGATTCGCCGGTCATCGGGCCTGATGGAACGATATATGTTTGCGACACAGCCTCACGTTTGTATGCCTTTAATCCGGATGGGACGACAAAATTTATTTCGGATCCGTCATTAATGTGGTGTCTTTCCCAACCGGCCGTTTCGGAGAACGGCTCCATATATTTACTGGCACAGGATGCCGAAGGCTTTGGCTTGCGGGAATTTCTTCCTGATGGAAGTTCCGGACGGAAGTGGAACGTAACCTATGAAGTTCTTGTAATCAAAGGCCCGCCGGTCATAGGCAAAGACGGAATGATTTATGTTTCCTTCCTACATGAAACGGGAGAAAGCGGCTCCAATTGGCTCGACAGTTATGTTTATTCGTTTGACTTGAACGGCGCATCAGGCCAGCCAAAACACATTTGGCGGGTATCAGGGGCATGGGATGTCATCAGTAGCGGGGTTTCGGCGTGTCCGGCCATCGGACCGGATGGCAGCGTTTATATAGCCACATATTACGGTGGAACTAAAGGCGCCACCGGCGGCCGGATGTATTCGCTCAATCCTAATGGAACGATAAATAAAGTCTACCAGTTTCCCTCCAATATACACTTTTCGCAAATTACTCCCGTTATCAGCTCAAATGGGATGATATATTTGCCCGGATTGAAGAATAAATTGTTCGTTATTAATTCGAATAATGGCCGAGTCGCCACAAACTCCATTTCTTATCAGTCCTCCGGCGAACTGTATTGGCCGTCAATTGATAGAAACGGCAAGGTGTATATGGTGGATTCCTCGAAAAGGATGGTTTTTTATAATTCCGATGGAACCGAATATTGGAGCGCAAACGTGGACGGTTCCTCGTCCATAACGCCGTTGATCGGCTCAAACGGTAAAATTTATATAGGCAATAATTATGGAAGCTACGCAAAGATATTCGAGTATTCCACTCCTTGTAAAGGTCTTGCGTCCGGCGCCTGGCCGTCATTTTTTCATGACAGCCGCAACACTTGCTGTTACTCAACGCCCTCAGATCCGCCAGTCACCCCGACCGGCATCTCGGCCAGCGACGGCACATATTCCGACAAGGTCATGGTGACGTGGAACGCGGTATCCAGGGCATTGTCTTATAATGTGTATCGCAATACGGCCAATAATCCGGACTCGGCCCAGGTATTGGCATCCAACCTGTCAACCACGGCTTTCAACGACACAACTGCCGGTGAAGGCGTGACCTGCTATTACTGGGTAAAGGCCGTGAACATGAACGGAACCAGCGGGTTCAGTCAATCGGATTCTGGGTATCGTTCCAGCGGTGGTGGCGGAGGAGGGGACGATGGACCGGCGCCGTCCGTGCCGGCAGGCGTTTTTGCCAGCGATGGTAAGTATTCGGACAAAGTGCTTGTCTACTGGGACGCGGTTTCTTCTGCCACAAGCTACAAGGTCTGGCGGAGCACGGATAATAATGCGCAGAATGCCTCTGCGATCGGCACATGCACGGCGGCAGTTTATCTGGATACAGCAGCCACCGCAGGCGCTGTTTATTATTATTGGATTCAGGCGGTGAATAAGACGGGGGACAGCGATTTCAGCGCGTCGGATTCCGGTTATTGTTGTTCCACGGATTCATCATTGGCCAGTCCGGCCAATGTCATGGCCAGTGATGGAGCTTATACCAAAAAAATCGGCGTCACCTGGCAGGCGGCCAACAATGCTGCAAAATATGAAGTCTGGCGTGCGCTTGAAAATGATTTTGAGAAAGCGGTCATGATCGAAGAGGTGTCAGCCGCCGCTTATAACGATACTTCTGCCGGGCAGGGCGTTTGTTATTATTACTGGGTCCGGGCGAAGAATGCGTACGGATACGGCGGGTACAGCGCGTCCGACTCGGGCTGGAAGCGATTGAGTCCTCCCGCGGCGGTGAGCGCAGGCGACGGACAATACCCTTACCATATACAAGTGTCCTGGAACGCGGTTGCCAACGCGGGATGGTATGAAGTCTGGCGCGAAGAGGTTCCTGGCGAAAACTCCAATAACGGCAATCTGTGCAAAGTCGCCGAGGTCGGGGAAACATCTTTCAAGGACTACCAAGCCAGGTCCGGCGTGTATTATCGCTATAAAGTAAAGGCCTGCAACGGGCTTTCCTCCAGCGAATATGCCACGGATACAGGCGTAAGGCTGGTGAATGCCTCCACGCGGACATCGCCGCCTGAAAACGACTACGACGGCGACAAGCTCTCCGACCTGGCGCTGTTCAATTCATCGTCCGGTGTGTTTGACGTGTTATGTTCCGGTCTTGGAGAGCAGACTTTTGCGTTCAATGTCTTGAATTCCCGGGATGCCTCCGGCGACCTTGACGGAGATCAGAAAGCTGATCCGCTTGTCTATTGTCAGGATTCCGCCATGTGGCTGGTCATGTTCTCCAATATCGGCTATGCGCCGATCGTCAGGGCTTCCTTCGGCATAAAGGGGGATGGCGTTGCTGCCGCCACCGCGGATTATGACGGCGACGGGTTGGCCGACCCCGCGGTTTACCGTGAAACGGACGGACAATGGTTTATCGTGCTTTCCGGCGATGGAACATTTTCGCAGCATGTGGCCTGTTCTTTGGGCGGGCCGGGATATTTTCCCGTATCGGCTGATTATGACGGCGACCGGCTGGCCGACCCGGCGGTTTATTCCGAAACTGAGGGCAAAATGACGGCAATGCTTTCAGGCAACGGATATTCTTCCCTGAACATCGGTTTGGATGGCGCAGGGCAAACCATGTGTTCGGCCGACTTTGACGGCGACGGCAAAGCCGACCCGGCGTTGTACGGGGAAGCGTCCGGACAATGGACCATTTTGCTTTCCGGCTCCGGATATTGCGCGGCAAATATTTCACTGGGCGGTCCGGGCTATTCCGCTGCCATCGGCGATTATGACGGCGACGGCAAGGCCGACCCCGCTGTTTACCGCCGATCCGACGGCCAATGGCTGATCTTGATTTCATCCGGAGGTTATTCGGCAATCACTGAAAATTTCGGCGGGTCCGATTTGAATCCTGTCGTTCGTGTGCCTTAAATTTGGAGAACGGCGAAAAAAACAAGAAGATTTACCACGGATGAACACGGATTGACACGGATACTGCATAAATCAGTGTTTATCGCTGGTTCATTCTTTGGGTTGCGGGCATTACCCGCCTTGAATTAATGATCCCTTTTCAAATAGAATTAAAGGCCGGTGTGCCGGTTTACGAACAGATCATTTACGCCGTCAAAAAGGCCGTTGCCTTCGGGCAACTCGTTCCCGGCGACCGTCTACCCTCGGTGCGGAATTTGAGCCAGGAACTGAAGATCAATCCCAACACGGCTCAAAAGGCCATGGCGCGCCTTATCCAGGAAAGAATCGTCGAAGTCCGTGCCGGTATCGGCTGCGCCGTTGCCGATGCCGCCCCTGCCACAGCGGAACAACGTTCCGCCATACTTGAAGGCAGAATTGAGGAACTGGTCGTCGAGGCAAAACGACTGGGACTGCTCGAACGCGATTTGACGCAGGCTATAAATAAACGCTGGATAGAATTTTAAGAAAGGCACAGATATCAGAAAGAATTTACCACGGAGGCACGGAAACACGGAGTGTAGGTTGCTTGAAATCAGATTTTGCCGAACGCAAAACCAGATTTCAAGCAGCGACTTGCCATTGGAGAAAGACGGGAGGCATGTATCATGATCGAAGATAAACTGACCGAACAAATCATTGGTGCGGCTCTTGAGGTTCACAAGCATTGGGGGCCTGGGCTCTACGAAGAAATCTACGAGAAGAGCATGTGTGTTGAATTGCGATTAAGGAACATATCTTTTGAAAATCAAATGAGCCTGCCACTGATTTATAAAGGCGAACGGGTTGGAAATGATCTGCGACTTGATTTTGTTGTGCAAAACAAGGTTGTGGTTGAATTAAAAGCGGTCACTCAACTGGAAGCGATTCATGAGGCACAACTACTGACTTATATGAAATTGACCAATTGCCGGGTCGGGTTACTGATAAATTTCAACGTTCCAACCATTAAACAAGGGCTTAAACGGATGGTGCTATGAAATCTCTCGTCTTTCTCCACAATACAACCGGTTTTGTAAAATTTGGGAGTAGCGGAACGCTAATCTCAAATTTTACAAAATCTCTTCTTTTTCTATCTCCGTGTTTCCGTGCCTCCGTGGTGAGTTTTTCTTTCACTCTGAAACTTCGGAACGAGCTTGCAGCAAGGCATAACAGTAATGATATGAAATCAGTATTGGAAAGAATACGCGAATGGATTCTTGAGGAAGAACGCACCCACCCCGTCCCGACCGCGAATCGCATCTGGACACCCCTCCAAGGAGGGGATCAAGACAGTGAAGGGAAAACAAAACAATGAGCAATATAATCACGACCCATAACCTGACGAAAAAATTCGGCTCTCTTACGGCCGTTGACGATCTTTCCCTGAGCGTGCCGGACGGCAGCATTTTCGCCTTTCTCGGCCCGAATGGCGCCGGCAAAACCACCACCATCAAACTGCTTTTAAATCTGCTCACGCCGGACAGCGGCACGTCCGAAATATTCGGCGTGAAATCCAGCAAACTTGGCCCAAAAGAACTCGATCAAATCGGCTATGTCTCGGAAAACCAGAAATTATACGATTGGATGACGGTCAAGCAACTGATCGCCTTCTGCAAGCCGATGTATCCGGAGTGGGATGACGCTTTCTGCGAGAGATTGATAAAGCAGTTCGACCTGCCGCTTGACCGGACAATAAGCGGTTTTTCGCGCGGCATGAAAATCAAAACCGCATTCCTCATTTCCCTTGCCTACCGTCCGCGCCTGCTGGTACTGGACGAGCCCTTTACCGGACTCGACCCGCTCGTGCGGGACGAATTGATCCAGGGAATCCTTGAACTGACCAACTCCGAACACTGGACGGTTTTTATCTCCTCGCACGATATTCACGAGGTGGAAACATTGGTGGATAACGTCGCCCTGCTGGACCAGGGCAGGCTTAAAATCTCCGAATCGCTTGAGTCGTTGCAGGCGCGGTTCAGGAAAGCAACAGTTACGCTGTCCGTCCCGTTAACATCCCTGCCGCCTGATTTACCGTCGGCCTGGCTGCAGGTTGAACATGAAAACCGCGCCGTTTCATTTATTGACAGCGCCCATGATGAAAAGTCCTCCGGCGAAAAAATCCGCCGGATATTTCCGGACAGTAAAAGCATTGAGACGTCCGGCATGACCTTGCGGGAGATATTCGTCGCGCTGGCGAAGAGTTACAAAATGGAGGCATAAACAATGAACATGGTCTGGCATTTGTTATGGAAAGACATCCGCAGGTTCAGGTGGTGGCTGGCTGCGTGGTTCGGATTGCTCGCCATGAACCTGCTGGTCAACTCGCCGGCCCTTAGTCTCAGCCTTGCGCTTGGCCCGATCATACTGCCGATGGAAGTTCCCAACCTGCTGACCGACATTTTTCAAATCCTGTTTATCATCAGCGTGGTGCAGGAAGACGCGCTCATGGATTCGACGGCGTTCCTGCGCACCCGGCCGGCGGGTTCAGGCGCGCTTTTCGCCGCAAAATTACTTTATATTTTTCCGTTCATAGTCTTTCCCCGGATCATGGCGCTGGGAGCGTGGCTCGGCATGTATAACGCGCCCATGGGAGATCTGGCCGGGATATGCGCCATGAAAATAAATGGCATCCTTGGCATGACGTTCGCCGTGTGGCTGATTGCGCTTTATACCAGGCGGCTGTATTCGGCGGTTATTGCGGCGTTGGGCGCCGAATGCGTCTATCTGGCGCTGACCATGGCCGTCCATGTAATGCCGGTACTGCCGATATTATCGTTCGCTTCGGCCGGCAAGACCGATTGCTATTATCTCTGTTTTTCCAAAATATTCGTGGAAGATGCCGCGTGGTGCCTTCTGGGGGGCATCATCGTCGTTTACTGCCACCTTGAACGCCCGAATGTCCGCCGCGCCGTTGTGGTTGTCTGCGCGGCATGGATTATTGCGTTCATCCTCAGCGCTTTCTGGAACAGGATCGTTGTCGAAAAAAAACAACTGCGATCCGGCGCCTATTCCACGCATGAAAAGATTCTACGCCTGCCTCCGCGACTGCCCAAATGCACAGAGATGCCGTGTTCCGAATGGCGCCCGGCGAACGGGGGAATGGAAAAAACTTTCTCCGCAGTGGTGGCGCTGGACCCGAGAATTCTACCGCTGACCGACGGTTATACGATCGCAACGACAGCGGGCACCCTTCAACGCATCGTCTGGCATGAAAACGCCTCGCTCCTTGTCAAATGCCTGCGGTTCGACTTTGACGGTAAGTCGAGACGGGAGAAAAAATATTTTCCGCGGGGACGCCGCGGATTCATTGACGCGCGCTGCAACGCCATATGCCCGGCATCCGGCGGCGGATATCTGCTGGGCGGTTTCCAGAAAAAAACAGAGACGCCAGGCCTTACGGAATCTTCCGGGGGAGATGAGTCGGCCTGGATCTTAAAGGCGGATGCGAATGGAAAAGCGCTCTGGGAAAAACTGATCGGAAACTGCGCCTATCAAAGGATTGACGCGCTCGTTTCGGTCTCCAACAACGCTTTTCTGGCCTGCGGCGTGATTACGCCGCAAAACCAGAAGGCCGGAAATGTGTGGATAGCAAAATTAGACGCTGACGGAAACATTCTTTGGGAGAAAAATTACGGCGGCAAAAAAAATTCGTGGGGCTTTGACATTCAGTCCGCTCCGGACGGCGGCTATGCGGCCTGCGGTTACACTACCGGCACGAACGGCCAGATGGCCGCATGGCTGTTGAAGCTGGACAAAGAGGGCAATCTTGTCTGGGACAGAACATTTCCGTCAGATAAGGGAACGGACGTTTTTTCAGTCATGTCGGCCTCCGACGGAGGCTATGTCCTTTATGGATGGAAAAAGACCGTTGCAAACGGCATGCAGGACTGGTTTTTCAAGACGGATGTTTCCGGCAATCCGGTTTGGGAAAAAACCTTCGGCGCCAGCATCCACGCGTTTTGTCCGGCAAGGGACGGAGGATATTTTGTCGCTGGGAGCAAGGGAAAGAACGCCTGGCTGGCCAGACTTGACCCGAACGGAAACCTGAAATACGAAAAGGTATTCCAGGAGGCCAACGCCATTAAAGACATTGAACTTTTGGACAACGGAGAATATCTCGCGGCCGGCAACGCGCACGAGGCCCTGCTCTGGCTCTTTAAATTCAGGGATGAAAAATAGGAACTCCGAAAGGAACGAAACAATGAACATGGTCTGGCATTTGTTATGGAAAGATATTCGGCGGTTTAAATGGTGGCTGGTCGCGTGGTTCGGGTTGATCGGGATTATCTGGTGGTTGGCCACGGCAGCCGGATCGTCGTTATTTTTAAACTTCTTGTTCGTAGGCATACCATCATTCTTGGCATTCTGAAATACGACGGCGATATCGGGACGATAAATTCCGTCTGGATGGATTTGGAAACGCGGGACAAGGGGACCGAACTGGACGTGCTGTACGACAGTCTGCGCGTAAGGACAGCCGGCGATATTTCGCCTGTGAAATAATTCAATTAACATATAACGCAAAATTTGCTTGTCAGTCGTATTCTTTTAGGCTTAGATAGCATAAAAGTTTTGTCGCGGAGCATATCTTATGCAAATATTGATCGAAGAACATGACAAGGCGCTGGCCCTAAAATTAAGCGGTCATCTGGGTCACGCCTCGGTTGACGAACTCGCAAAAGTCTTTGACGAAAAGATCGGTCAGGGACGGAATAATTTCATCGTGGACATGCAGGACTTGCAGTATATCAGCAGCGCCGGCTTGCGCTGTCTCCTGCAGGCCTCATCCAAGGTAAGTCAATTGAGCGGAAAAATAGTCCTGTGCGGCTTGCAGCCTGAAGTCAAACAAATATTCGACGTTTCAGGTTTCACGTCTCTGTTCCCGACCTACGACACGCTCCACAAGGCCCTGAATCATATTTGATGGACGTGCTCCGGTTCCACAACGTAAGCTGCCGTGCGTTTTGCGTTACTACTGCTGAAAATTATTTCATAGTCTTTCATAAGGTCAGACCGCGTTTTTTCACGGAATTCGATAGATAGTCCCCTGCCATACAAGCCGTTCGTATGCTCCCATATCGACAATGTTATTCTGAACGCGGACGTTGCCTTCCAGATCAACGGCATTAGTCATCCATGCCTGGTTCGTGCCCGCGTTGACGCACGGCGAGTTCATATGCAGCCGGTAATCACCGCCTGCCGGACTTATCAAAACAGGATCGTTTGTAATGTTGCCGGTTCCATCCACTGCCGGTGTCACACAACAATAACTCAGCCCCGTGTTGCCTGATATGTTGGTAAAATTCGCCGCGCTCGGCGATGTGTTAAAATAAACGATGCTGTTCGTCCCAACCGCCGGACCGTTGATACAAAGTCCGCCTCCGGCTACGCCGGCGTAATTGCTCACTATCGTGCAACTTTCAACTATGCCCGTAGAGACAAGCAGGCCGCCGAAATTCGTCAACGCCTGATTGTTCGCCACAAGGCAGTTTTTAAGGAAAAGCCTATTGCCATATAATCCTCCGCCCATATTGTTTGCCGCGTTGCCGGAAATACGGCAATTATTCGCATAAAGTCCATACCATTGCTGTATCCGGTCGACCAATATTCCGCCACCATATCCGTTAAAATTCACCTGATTCCCCAACGCCACGTTTCCCGTGACGATGCACAAGTCAACGTAAATATGACCTAACAAATAAACATATATTCCTCCGCCTTCGCTGGCGGTATTATTTATAATGTAACAATTCGAAACAATAATATTTTGGGGCCGATAAGCCCCGAATCCCCCGCCATAGGAATCAGCGGTATTGGTTGCAATCACACAGTTTGCGATTTTTATATTTGCGGCATCCTCTATCCAGATTCCGCCACCTCCGCCAGCACTCGAATTTCCTCTCACAATACAGTTCGAGCAGACTGATCCCGTATAAAGCTTTACTCCGCCGCCGAATCCCGTTCCACCCAAGCCCCCTGCACTGCGGTTTCCACTTATTACACAATTGCGGATTGTACCATAGATTGCCGCCCCTGCACCGTTAACATTGTTCGCATTGAAATTTGTGATCGTGAATCCGTCAATGACGTTGGTTGAGGCCGTTGACCAGACATCGAAACACCGGTTTGTGGAAGTCGGGCGATTTCCCTTTAATATCGTTATGTCCCGCCCATTCAAGCTTTGAATCGTCAATGAATTGGTCACCGTGATCGCGTAGCGCACATCATACATGCCGTTCGACACCAGCACCATATCGCCTTCGGTAGCCACGTCTACCGCCAGTTGAATATTGGTCGCCGCATCGGCCCAGTTCAGATATGGCGAATTATTAGTGCCATACAAGGAGACATAATGGGTGGCGGCAGCAATGGCATTAGCCGCAATCAACAGATATATTCCCACAAAATATTGCTTTTTATCCCGCACCTTTCGCCAACGCCTTTCCAGAAAATGTCAAGCATTCCGCCGAGCCATCGACGCTTTACCGTTCAAGCGTAACAACGCTTCCGTAGTTAATGTAAACAATCAACCTGGCGCATGTCAAATTAATTGTCCGTTATGCTGCAATGCGAAGGAAACGACAGTATTACCATGGTAATACTGTCTCCCACCGGCTGTGATATGCCACCTTGCCCAACACTGCTAAACGCCACAAAAGGATATCAACCCCCGTTTTTTGCATTGCCTGACAAGATTTTCAATTCTGGCTTTATCATACAATCCCTGCTTTCTCTCATCCGTCCAATCGCATTGGTCGTTAAAATCCACGTTCAGCATCACGGTTCTGCCGTTGATCATTTCACACCTCACCAAAGCGTATTGACTTTTCTCATTTCCTCCGCTGAAATTTTGCCGCCGCCTTTCTCCGCATATTTCAATGTGGTCCCGAACTGTTTTGCCACCATCTCAATACGCTCCTTATAAGGCGATTCGACCGCCTTCTCTTTCGCCTTGGCCAACTGCCCGGCCAATTCTTTCAAAATCCCGGGCGTAAACAGTATTTCCCATGGATTGTTCCCGAAATATCCGCCTGCCTTCTTCATCTCTTCCTGACTCATCTTTACGCCGACCCCCCAACTTCTTCCCCACTTGCCGCTTGACCAGACCTCCTCCAGGCGTTCATAAAATGCCTTCATCGGCGTCTCGGCCGGCCCGAAATACAACCGGTAAAATTCTTCCATCAACGATTTTACCGGCAGGTCGGGGTCCCATAACAGTTTGGCCGTGACGTACAAATCCGGCGCCACCCAATACATCCTGTCCGGCGCGTCTTTGCCGGGCCTGCTGTCGCCGGAAAAGATCATTTCTCCAAGAAACGGTATTCCACTCTTTTCAGACATTTGTTTCAACCTCTTGATATCGGATGAGATCATTTCCGTGGCCAGGGCCGGAACACCGAACCTTTTGCCTCCGCTCCAGCAATCAAAATTATAATACTCAAAGAACGACACCGCAGCCGGCTTTAAGGCCAGCCAGCCGTTGATGATTTCCGAATACGTAATTTCTTTTCCTTCCTCCGACCAGAGATATAACCGTGACTTTGCGATCTGCACCGACACATTCGCCGGGAGTTGCTTGATTCTGAGCGGCGGCCGAACCTGGCCGTTATATGCTCCAATGGAAATCATGCGATCAGGGAATTCTTTTTTGATTGCATCCGCGGTTTTTACGGCAATCTCAGCCCAATAATCCGATGTCTCTCCGAAAAAACCTTCCTCCGGCGTCACTTTCTTTTTGCATTCCGGGCATACACAGGGCGTTGGTGAGCCGTCATTTTCCATGATGGTGAAGTCCCGGAAAATATCGGCATCTTTCCGTTGAAAATACTTTTTGGCTTTCTTGATAATCAGCGCCTGAACCTCCGGATTGCTGAGGCAAAGATTTTTTCCCCTGCTGCCGTCCGCGCGCAAAGCGAACCATTCCGGATGAATATAGCCGTATAAATATAATTTATCGAAACTATGCCCCGAACCGCCGATATATACCGAGCCACCGAAACCGATCCTGCGCATCCAGGCATAATCCGCGCCGGGAGGAGCTTCACAATTGCGCCATACAAAATATGGCGCAGAAACAATATCGGTTTTTTCCACTCTGATATCTTTTTTATGTGGGACAACTTCGCCTATCTCTCCTGGGAAATACCACCGCACTCCCAGCGATTCCAGGAAACGGTAGACTCCATATATAGTGCCGGCGCTGCCACACCCCCCGTATGAACCGAATGGGTATTCGGGCTTTGCCCTTTTGTCGTCATTTCCCGCAATAACCAGAGCTCCGGGTCTGCTGACGATTCTGAATCCGTCCGGCTTCAAGTCTCCAATATCAACCCCTAAATTCTTCGCCACAACGCTATTCCCGATTAGAATCAGTTCGTTATCTTCCATCAATTCCGTGATATTTGTTATGCTGTTCACGGCCGCTATCGGCAGCTTGACGCCCGAGACTTTTTCCAGATATTTTTGCATTTCCTGCGCTGCAAACATGGTCACTACCGGAGCATGTTCATCCACGATAATCACGCTGTTTGGTTTTCCGCCCTCCGTCAACACGACCTGATCTTTTCTTAATGAAGCCTCCGCAATTTCGCCCTGCGTTAAAACCCGGTTATAGATTTTAAATTCATCTATGCAAAAAATAGCGGGCGAAATCCCTCCAACTTGCAACGGTTCTCCCGCGCTGTCAAGAATGCCGCTTAATTGGCCGCTCGGAGTCCATCCGGCGTTATTGTCCGCTCCTGTTTTACTGACCTTGCAGATTGCTTTTTTATCGCCATTTACATATATCGTCACTGCTTTCCCGTTAAAAATCAAAGCCACGTGTGTCCATTTGTTTGTCGGAAAAGCAATTGGCGCCTCGGCATCTTGACGTTTGTCGTCAATGTTTGCGCAAAAATGAAATCTTTCTCCGTAATAATGCGGTTCAATGCCCCAGCCTTTTGCCCATCCCTTGTTGATAATATTGTTCGCCTCAGCCCACTTTACAGGGTTCAGCCAGAATTCAATCGTGATATTCGTGGTCGGCGCATCCCATCTTTCCGTATCAACGCAAAACACTGCGCCATCCTTGCCTTCAATTTTTACGGCCTTGCCCTTGACCCCGTCAACCCAACTGACTTTCCCGCCGACAATGCCGTCATTGTGGTTTCCCGACAGGTCCTTTACTGTCTGCCCGCTTCCCTCGTCAAATCCCCAATACAGGGCGGGTCCCTCTTCGCTCTTTTTGCCTTCCGCTGCCCAGATTATTCCAACCGCGGCCAGGAATATTATGCCAACCGCCATATTCCTGATTTTTCTTGTCGTCATGTTTCCTCTCTTTGTTTCTGGTTTTATACCTCATAGAACGAACCGGCAATGTAACGAATGCCGCCTGAATGAGAATAGTGACCATAGGAATCCTTATTCACCGGCTTGCCCGTATGAAAATAATAAACCGTTAGAATCTTGTTCGGGCTGAGTTCCACAGAACTCGGATACCCCAAATCACCATGAAGCCCGTCCGAACGAATCACTATTTCATCCTTCAGCTTCCAGGTTTTGCCTTCATCCTCGCTGATACAGCCCCGAACGCCATAGGGCGGACGCCGATAGCCGTAGGTCACAAGAATCCTCCCGTCGGATAGCGTCAATAGGTTGGCGGGGTGTCCCCAGATATCAGTCTTGTAAGGCAATGACCAGGTCTTACCACCATCCAGAGATTCGCTTTGGAACAAGAAATTGCCTCTCTGTGTTGCGTACGCGCTCTCTTCCCTGATCATGCAGAGAATTTTCCCGCTCTTTGTCATGCACAAGGTCGGTTCGCAAAACCAAAGATTACGGAATGGATCGCGTCCGATCATAGCCAAATCTCCCCATGTCCGGCCTTTGTCTTTTGAGCGCATCACAAAAACATCGCGATTTCCATAAAGCGGGATAAGCAGTTCGCCGTCAGGCAATTCCAAAACCGGTTCGGAAATATCCACCGACTTATAAGCGGGTGCATCTATACGGAACGCATTCTTTTCCCATTGTTTGCCGTTATCGAACGAACGTAAAATAAAAGTGCCGATCGTCGAATGATTGAACGGATGTTCTTTGACTACTTTCCATTGGAAAAAACTGCTGATCAGAGTGCCGTCTTTCAATTGTCTGATTGAGGGGTCCTGAACAGCATATTCCTTCTTATATACGATTTCCGGAATACCCCACTTGTTTCCGCCGTCTTTGGAGCGTACCAGTACGGCGGCGCTCTCGGAATCCAGATGATCAGAATACGGTTTTCGCTGAGGCGCCCGGCGAAAAATCACCGCCAATTCATTGCCCGCCAGTTTTTCCACGCATGGAAAAGCAGAATAGAATGCATCATCCTTGTACACAACCACTTCCTTTTTTTTCATAGGGCTCCTTTTTGCCACACGTTGATTTACGGACTCCATGCACGCCAAATTTAAAAACACAGGACCTTTTTCCCTATAAATCTATCTTAATCTTGATCGGGATGCAAGATGCTGGTATTGTATAGTCTGTTGTTTTTCTTGTATCTTTTGTACGGACGAAACATGGGTTTGCCATGCGGCCATCTTTGGAAAAAATTTTCAGACTTCATTATCAACTATCCGAGGCGCAACCCATCATCGGTTCGCGCAATTTGTATCCGGGAAAGAGCAAATTGGTCTGGGATATGCATTATGGATTGGAATTCGGGCTGGTTTGTTCGGGAAGAATGCGTCGTTTTTTTTCGGGTAAACACACGGCAGACGTCAAGGCCGGCGAGGTCTGGTTTTGCGGAATGTGGGAGCCGCACGGAATGAAGGTAACCACGGCTCCCTGTGATGTCATTGTTTTGAAAGTCTGGCCGCCTTTTCTGGCGCAGATGTATTTCCCCGAAGTTCCCGATTTTTGCGCGCTGGCGCCATTCAATGCCCCCTCTCGACAACGTCCACAGATTTATCCGGGGATGGAAAAGACCATGATTGGATTCGCCCGGCAGTTGAAAAAGATTTTAGCTTCCGGCGCTTTGCATCAGACGCTGCGGCTCAGGTTTGTCCTGCAGGATATGCTGCTTTACATCTTCGAAAATTGGCCCGCGGCGGCATCGTGGGGATCCCGCGTGCCCTCGGGCGACTTTGCGCGCATCAACCTGGCGTTGCAACTTGTTTTTGAAAGTCGAAATCTTGTTTCCACGACCGCAGCCGCCAGAATTTGCGGAATGAATTATCGCAAATTCAGCGCCATGTTCCGGTCATGGATGAACATCGGGGTTGCCGATTTTTCAGTCAGGCACCGCCTGTATCAGGCGGCCGCGCGGTTGCGCGAAACGCAGGAGCCCATCAAGGCCGTTGCCAGATATTACGGGTTTGCGGATGCAAGCCATTTTCACCGCCTGTTGCTCAAGCACTACGGCGTTTCGGCGGCCGAATATCGAAGCCGGGCGCGCAGGGCATGATGCATCCATTCCTTCGCTTTCCTCAATCCAGAAAAATAATATTTGCATCCGCCATGGAGTCTACCGCACTCCCGATCGGAACCATATGCTGTAATTTGTTGTATGGAACTATGGCAAAAATATGCGCCACCGTATATGCCGAACGGATGGCCGCCAAATATTCCGATCGAATTGCGATTGCAAGGAAACGGCAGGAGGGTTTCGCCGGCTGAGATCTCGGCGCCGTTTGTAATGGTGATGGCCGTATTTCCGACCTGCCATCGGCCGTAATAACGAAAATTGACGTCACCGGCCGGGATTAATTCTGTTGTTTGCATGCGGGCGCTATCGGTTCAAATGGTACCCCGGGCGCGACTTGAACGCGCGACCTGCTGATTAGGAATCAGCCGCCGAATCCCGCTCAAATATGACTCATTTCCCCGTTTTTAAGCATGCCGTCCGGCAGATCGAATGCCCGCTTGAGGCAAAAATCCGCGATCATGAGGCCGATATAACCGGCGGTATAAATTGAAAGCAGGGGAAATAAAACCGGCACTTCGTTGAATGGCTGGAGTTTTCCTGGCGTTTGACCGGCATCCGGTGGCGCGACTGGAGCTTTGTTGTCCATGCCGGATGTATAGCAAACTTTCTTGCAAAATTCAATGGTGCGATTTTTTCCGCGGGACGGCGTTTTGTTGCAGGAGTGATAAGCCGCTGAGCGGCACGGCTCGCAAACTCGCCGTGCGTTAGCGGCGTCGTTCCGGCCATGGGTTGATGCCCATGCTCGCAGTCTTGGCGGGAAAGTATGTCCGGCCGTCCAACCTTGGCCGACCATGCGCGCCTTCTTTCCTTTTTCAACTGGCTTTTCGAATTGCGCCCTGCTACATTGAAAACCGATGGGAATGTGCAGGCACAGAAACAAGCTTATTCGCTATTCGCAGGACACTTGGCTGCCCTTTGATGACGATGGGCATCATTGAACGCATCATCCCCGACAACCTCAACAGCCGGTTGCAGAAATACCGCCTTCCGGGGAACGGATGTCGAGGCTTTGGCCAAGGCTACGGCGGACAAGTTGGCAAGGAAAGGCAGTCCTGACTTGAGCCGCGGATTGTGAACGTTGTGGAAGGAGACAATGCGCGATGAAATCAGATAATTCGTCAATGAGAACCGGAATTTTGGATGAGCCGCTCCGGATAATCAACAGACTTCTTGAAGAGAAAGTCATTCTGGAATATGCCATCGCCGGCGGAGTGGCCGCCCTATACTACACCGAACCGGTCCTCACTTACGATTTTGATGTTGTCTGCCGTTTCCCCGGCGAAGGACTTTTGATTGATCCATCGCCGATGTTCACAAAACTCAGGGAATGGGGCTTCAAGTTCGGCAAGGAAGATCGCGTGACAATCAACGGCGTGCCGGTTCAGTTTATCCCGGCTGCGCCGGGTTTGATGGATGAAGCCTTGAACAAGGCAAAGCACGTATCCGTTTGCGGCGTAAAAACCAGAATCTTGCGCGCCGAATACCTGGCCGCCCTGATGCTGGAACTGTACCGCCCCAAGGACCGCGCCAAATTGGACTTGCTGACAAGCAATGAAAGCGTTGTGTTTGATAAGTCTCTGTTTCTTGATATTCTGAAGCGGTACAAACTCACACAGAAATGGAAGCGGTACAATGAAGGTTGATTCAATCGGTGAAACCAAACAACGCGTTCGGCGGCGGCTGGCGTCCCTGCCTTTCGCCCGGAAACTGGATGCGCTGATTTGTCTCCAGCAGACCGCCCGTGATATGACCCGGGCTTCCGGGAGGCCGTTCGGCGGCGTTGTATGGCAAGTCAAGCGGAACAAACGATAATGACGAACAAAAAACAAAAGCTCGAATTGACCTGGATCGGGAAAGAGACCCGGCCCCGGCTGGAGCCGTGCATCGCTGAGATCGAAGGTAAACTCCAACAGCGGACTTCTCTAAAAGAGTTATTTACGTTACGCTGGCGCCTGGCATGAGTCCAAAATCAACATTCAGACTCCGGGAGGTTACCAACCTGGTGAAACAGGGCGAAGGGCCTAAGTTGGAATTCAAGCGCTCATCGGGCGAACTCAAGGAAGGAATGCAAACGCTCTGCGCCTTTCTGAACGGCTCCGGCGGGACAGTGCTCTTTGGCATTCGGCCTAACGGAGGGATTGAGGGACAAGACGTCTCCGATCAGACCCTTCACGACATAGCGCAGGCCGCGGAACGTTTCGAGCCCGCCGCCCATTTTACAATTCATCGGGTTCGTCTTGCGTCCGGCAAAGAGGTCGTCGCGCTCACAACAAAGGACGGAGTGAGCAAGAGGCCGTTCACCTATGGAGGACGCGCCTACGAGCGCGTCGGCAACACTTCACGAAAGATGCCGCAGAGCAAGTATGAGGGATTGCTTCTTGCGCGTGCTCACGGGCAACATCGCTGGGAGAACGAACCGGCTGGCGGTGTCACCATTACGAATATTGACCGGCATGAGGTCTTTCGCATTCTCGAAGCCGCCCGCGTTAAGGGGCACTTGCTGGAACCGGTCGGCAAGAGCGTGTCGAGCGTCTTGGATCGGCTGGGTGTGCGCCTGAATGGTCGGATTCTTCAATCCGCCGTGGTGCTATTCGGAAAGAGGTTCCTGCCCGACTACCCGCAGTGCGAACTGCGCATGGCCCGTTTTAGGGGTGTTGACAAGGCCGAATTCATGGATCAGCGGAATGTGCGTGCGCCGGCCTTCAAGCTTCTGGAGGAGGCGGAAATGTTTTGCCAGCGGCATTTTCCGTTGCCCGGGAAAATCGTCGCCGGCGAACTCCAGCGGCAGGACAAGCCGCTTATCCCGCCCGACGCCATGCGCGAGATCCTGGTCAATGCGTTGATCCACCGTGATTACTCCATCGCGGGCGGCGCGATCTCGCTCGCTATTTTCGACGACCGGGTTGAAGTCTGGAGTGTAGGGCGGTTCCCGACAGGGATCACGCCAGCCATGCTGTCCCGCGAACACGATTCGGTACAGCGTAATCCCATTATCGCCGATGTGTTTCATCGAGCGGGCCTGATCGAGAAGTGGGGACGCGGGACGAACCGCGTCATCACCATGTGCCGTGCGGCAGGCATCCGTCCGCCGGAGTTTGCGGAAGTAGGACCTTCGGCCGTGGTCACTTTCAGAGTGCATGTGGCGGGGACGGTCGCCGTCACCCCACAAGTCACCCCACAAGTCACCCCGCAAGTCACCCCACAAGTCGTCAACATCCTGGCGGCGGCAAACGAAGATTCATCGTTTGTTGCTCTACAAGCTGTCACCGGTCTAAAGGACAGGGTCCATTTCCTGAAGGCCTATTTGGAGCCGTTACTGGCGGCGGCGTGGATCGAACGAACGATCCCGGACAAGCCCCGAAGCAGTCGGCAGAAATACCGCCTGACGGAGGCCGGGAAACGAATTTTGGAGAAACAGAAATGAGCGCCACCGAACCGACCATCATTTGCCCAAAATGCAAGACTGAGATCAAGCTCACGGAATCCTTGGCGGCGCCGCTCGTCGAGTCCATTTGCCACGAATATGAAGATGGGACCTTGAAATTCATCTTCAACCCGATCCATAAATCGTTGCGAATGAATTAACGAACGAGTAGGATGTTGCCATTACTGAAGGGAACTTGCCATGAAGATTGAATCAATAAGATTGAAGAATTTCAAGACTTTCAAAGCTATTGAAATGCGGGATATCCCAAGCATGTGCATCCTTGTCGGCGCCAATGGAACAGGAAAGTCAACTTTGTTCAGTGTCTTCGGTTTTCTCAAGGATGCTTTAACTGAAGATGTTCATGTGGCATTAACCAAATTGGGGGGAAGTCGGGGCTTTCAAGAAGCACGCAGTCGCGACTCCGAAGGTCCAATCGAAATAGAAATTAAGTTTAGAGAGAATGAATCGGCTCCCTTGGTTACGTATTTCCTCGCAATCGCAGAAGATGGCGGAGTCCCTGTTGTCGAACGTGAGGTTCTGCGTTATCGCAGAGGGAGCAGAGGACAGCCCTGGAAGTTTCTTGATTTTTCGCGCGGAGATGGTGAAGCCGTTACTAATGAACCGGACGAAGTCAAGAACGAGAACGAATTACATCGTGAACCCCAAACGCTAAAATCGCCGGATACGTTGGCCATCAAAGGCCTGGCTCAGTTCAAAAAATTTCCGGCCGCAATGGCGCTGGGGGAGTTAATATCGAATTGGCATGTGTCCGACTTTCATATTCAAAAGGCTCGTCCCGAACAGGAGGCTGGTCATGCGGAACATCTTTCCAAGGAAGGGGAGAATCTGTCGTTGGTAACGGAATTTCTATACAAACGGCACCGCGCACTGTTCGACAAAATCATCGAGAAACTCAAACGGCGCATTCCAGGCATTGTTCATGTTGAGGCCAAGACGACTGAGGAAGGTCGAGTTTTGTTGCGTTTTCAGGACGGCGCCTTTGAGGATCCATTTCTTGCCCGTCATGTCTCTGATGGCACCATCAAGATGTTCGCCTATCTCATCATGCTTTTTGACCCGAAACCGTACCCGCTCCTTTGCGTCGAAGAACCGGAAAATCAACTTTATCCGAAATTGTTGACCGAACTTGCCGAGGAGTTCCGGGACTATGCAAACCGGGGCGGTCAGGTATTCATCTCCACACATTCACCTGATTTCTTAAATGCCGTGCAATTGGATGAAGTTTTTTGGCTCGTCAAGGAGAATGGATACACGGTAGTCAAGCGTGCCCGCGACGACAAACAGATTGCCGCTTACATGGAGGATGGCGACCAGATGGGATACCTGTGGAAACAGGGATTTTTCGATGGAGCTCACCCGCAATGAGCGAAATCGTTTTCTTTCTCGAAGAACAGTCAGCGGAAGCACTGTTGGCAACCATGCTTCCTCGACTCCTTCCCCCGGAGATTGGATATCGTTGTCTGGTGTTTGAAGGCAAGCAGGATCTGGAGAAGCAACTCGTCAGACGCATGCGCGGATACCGGGCGCCTAATGCTCATTTTGTGGTGCTTCGGGACCAAGACGCAGGAAATTGTAAGACCGTAAAAATCGAACTCAAACGTAAGTGCAAGGAAGCGAATCGCCCCGAGGCTGTCGTCCGCATCGCATGTCGCGAGTTGGAAAGTTGGTATTTGGCAGACCTCGCGGCGGTCGAACGGGCGCTGAACAAAAAAGGTTTGCGAAAGCTCCAGAGTAAACGGGTTTATCAAACGCCGGATCAGATTGTAACGCCTTCGCGCACTTTGGCTCAAATTGCACCCGACTATCAAAAGGTTGGCGGTTCACGGGCAATTGGTCCGCATCTCGATCTGGAGAACAAACGATCACAGAGTTTTGTGCACTTTGTTGTGGCAGTTCGTCGATTGGCTCATAAGCTAACAGTGGAACGGCAGGATAATTAGTGACCCAAAAACAAAACTCGAATTGACCTAGATCGGGAAGAAGAACCGGCCTCGGCTGGAGCCGCGCATCCTGCTCGAAGACCCGGAGAAGTCGTATCATGCCAAGCACCGCGTCACTGATCATGACCTCTTCGATAACCGCCTCATCTTTGGCGACAATCTCCTCGCCCTCAAAGCCCTCGAACAGGAGTTCTCCGGCAAGATCAAGTGCATCTTCATTGATCCGCCATACAATACCGGGAGTGCGTTTGAGCATTACGATGATGGAATTGAGCACTCGCTTTGGTTGAGTTTGATGCGGGACCGATTGGAATTAATTCATAAGCTTTTATCTGTAGATGGTTCGCTTTGGATCACCATTGACGACAACGAAGCACATTACCTAAAGGTGTTGTGTGACGAAGTGTTTGGGCGGGCAAATTTTGCGGCAAATGTGGTTTGGTTAAAGAAGCACACACGCCAGAACGACGCACGATGGTTCAGTGATAATCATGATCACATCCTTGTGTATGCGAAGGAGAAAGAGGTTTTTCACGTCAACTTGTTGCCACGTCCCGAAGAACTCGACGCTCGTTTTACCAATCCTGACAACGATCCACGTGGGCCGTGGTCTTCGCAGCCATTGCAAGTAAAGACTCCATCCCAAAGCGGGATTTACGAAATCGTTACTCCTTCCGGTCGTAAAATCATGCCTCCGAATGGTCGGAGCTGGATGTGTTCAGAACAACGGCTTACTCTGGCACCAATCTGCGCTGGTTCAGGCAATTTTATCTTCAATACGGGAATCTCTTGCCTGATCGGATTTGTCACGCAGTGCGTGATAAATTAATGCCGGCCATTGTCCACGCGGCGCGTGGAGAATCCTGGGCGCCCGGAAAACTGCATCCGAACCTATCCTGGACCCACTACCGGACATTACTCCGCGTTGACAAACCAGAAGCCAGGTCATTCTACGAGATAGAGGCGCTTAAGAATAACTGGGGGGCTCGCGAGTTGGAGCGGCAGATATGCAGCTTGCTCTACGAGCGTCTGGCCTTAAGCCGCGACAAGAAAGGGCTGATGCGTTTGGCCACAAAAGGCCATGAGGTTCAGAAGCCGACAGATATTTTCAAGGACCCTGTGGTTATGGAATTTCTGGGATTGCCGGAGTCGCCCAAACTGGTCGAAACCAATCTGGAGACCGCCCTGATCAACAATCTGCAATCGTTCCTGCTGGAGTTGGGCAAGGGATTCGCCTTCGTGGCGCGGCAGGAACGGCTGACGCTGGATGGAGACCACTTCTACATTGACCTGGTATTTTACCACACGATTCTGAAGTGCTACGTCATCATTGACCTCAAGACCGCGGACGAGGCGAAGAAGTCCGACTCGCCAATCAGTTTGCAGCAGGTGATTCTGGAGCCGGAGCAGTTGGGCGAGAAAACGGTGACCGTGGTTTCGCAGTCCCAACTGGCGAGCAAGCTGGGTTTGCAGCCCGAGCAGACGACCACGAGCACGCTGGTTCCCAAAGCCGCTGATTCGCCCGTCTTCGAGACGCCGGAAGACCGGAAGGTTGCGCAGATTGCGTATCGGGTGATCCGTAAGTTGGAAAACCAGCCGCAAAAACTGCCCAGCGTCTCCCATCTGGCCAACAAGGACGTGCAGGCGTCAGTGGTGAAGGAAGTCGCCGCCCAGTATCGCCCGACCCAACTCGAACTCGAAGGCGTGACGAGCAAACCGGACATCGCGGCTATTGTGGCAAAGACCACGGAGTTGGTGATTCAGCAGACGATTGACATTCCACGAATCATCGTTGTGCCCACTGGCAAAATTCAATCTGGTTTCAATCCGTTCACGCTTAAGCTGGATACGCTTAACTATCCGCCGGTATCAGAGGAGCTTTGGGCCAAACACCTGCGCACGGATCAGGTGGACGTGATCGCCATGGGCAAGGGCGGCATTGAGGAATTACGACTGGATGACTCCAGCCACCAGCAGTCCAACAGACAAGCCAGGGACGAGTTTCTCGACAAAGCCCTTGCCGCGGCCGGAGTACCGGTTTTCCATTTCCAAGTCAAAAGGTCGTATTCCATTCAGGATATCCGTGGGGCCATCTTTGCGCAACCGGCAGCGGAACAAAAAGCTTGAGTATGGCGTCTATCTCGTTCTGGCCCCGTAAGGCATCGCCATTGGATAGGGGCGCTCTTTTTCGTCGGGTGAAAAAGGCGAATGCTCGTTTAACCCCCCTCGAATAAATGATGAAACGCTTGCTTGAGGCAATGAAAAAGGTGGTACCCCGGGCGCGACTTGAACGCGCGACCTGCTGATTAGGAATCAGCCGCTCTGTCCAGCTGAGCTACCGGAGTATGATGGCTCAAATAATTTTTTTAGTTTCACGGTGCCGACCTTCCCCCTCCCGATTCTTTACAAGTTCGGTGCGAGATCGGACCGCAGGGTGAAAAGCGCATGATGACATGCGCTTTTCAGATAAAATTTGTACAGTTTTATCAACAGCGTGGCAATCGTAATTTTCGGTGTAATTCTTCTGTCGGCAGTGCCAGCTTGTATTTTGAGGCAAATTTTTTTTATCTGACAACTTTCGATAGGGTCTGTGACCGGTAAATTTGCAAATTGATATTTTTGTCGGTCTCGGATATTCTGCGGGGAACGTTAAGGCGGAAAATATAAATCACATGACCTGGCGAACAAAAATGCTGGTTTTGCTGGCGCTGGTTTGCGCATTCGGACTTTTCGACCATTCCCTCTGGTCCGGAAACGACACGCGCGAGGGCGCCATGATACTTGAGATGACACGCGAACACGCCTGGGTGACGCCGGTTTTCAACGGAACGCATTATATGGAAAAGCCGCCGCTTTTACACTGGACCGGCGTTTTACTGTGCAAAATACTGGGTCCGGCCAGCGCCCATTTCGACGAATACTCCGGCGGAGTACTGGAAGGACTGATGCGGTTGCCGGCGGCCCTTTACGCCTTTGGCTCCCTCCTGGTGATTATGGCCTGGGCGCGCGCCTTGAACCGCGAGGCGGCCGGCGTTGCGGCCGCCTTCATGTGCGCCACTTCCGCCCTCTTCCTGGAATATTCGCGGATCGTGCTGACGGATTCCGCGCTGACATTCATGGTGATCTTTTCCCTCTGGCTTTTCTGGCGTGCCTACACGGCTGAAAATTATTTTGTCGGCAGATATCTGCTGTTCCTGTTTTTTTCAGCCTTTTCCTTCTATGCCAAGGGGCTGCTCGGCCCCGGCATGGTCTGGCTGGCGGTCATGGCCTGGCTGGCGTATCAAAAACGTTGGCGCCTTTTATGCATGCTCGCGCCGGTTTTCGGCGTGGTTTTCCTGCTGGTCCTCTCTCCCTGGGTCTTTGCCCTCTGGAAAGCCGGCGGAAGCGACTTTCTCTACAGGGTATTTTGGGAAAACCAGTTCGGCCGCTTTCTTTCATTTGACGACAAAACTCTTCCTCTGGATCCGTACCTGATTCACAAGGAACCGGTTTATTTTTATCTCCTGAGGCTGCCCGTGAGGCTTCTGCCGTGGACGCTGCTGGTTATTCCCGCTTTTTTGTATTGGTTCCGCGTAAATAACAATCCCATGAAAGAGCCCCTGGCTCTTTTTCTGAAAACGAGTTTTCTGGCCATGGCCGTCCTTCTGCATCTTTCATCCGCCAAGGCCGCCTGTTATGCGCTGCCGCTTTTTCCTCTTATTTTCCTCATGACCGGCATCTGGCTGGAGGATGCGGCCAGGTCATGGAAAGCGCCTGTTGAAAAAAAGCTTATAACCGCCACCATCCTGTTCGTTTGCGCGGCGATCATGGCTGCGCCCGCGGCCTATATTGCGGCTTTCATCTTCCACCTGAAGGCGGTCTGGGCGCCGGGATCATTTGCGGCGGTGGCCTGTTTTCTGCTCGCATTGTCGGCGCTTTGCCTGGGTTACGTGGTGGGGAAAAGACTTTTGTTCGAGTTTAGAAACGGCCGGCAGCTCCCCGCCGTGCTGCACATGCCGATTGTGCTGGCTGCGGTCGGAATGCTCGGATTGACGGCCTTTATCCCGGCCGTCAATTTCCACCGCACTTACCTGCCGTTCGTTGAAATGGCCCTGGGAGAAATGAAAACGGCGCGTAATATCGCCTATGCCGGAGATTCGGAACGCGACCTGGGGGCTTTCATGTTTTATATGAACTCGCGTCTGCCGGTTGTCTCGATCACCAACAATGAAAATGCCGTGACCGCTTTTGTCTCCGGCATGAATGGGCCGGTCGGGTTCATAGTGCCGGCCGACAAGCTTGGGCTTGCCATGCGTAAAGCCCGATCGCTGCCGTTTTGCGTCAAGAAAACGGAGGATGCCGGCAAGAAATCGAATTCGTTCAGGCTGTTGATCGTCAATGAAGATCGTTAAAAAACATGCCCTGGCCTTGTCCCTCGTACTGGCCGCCATTCTCGTCCTGAGCGGCTGGGAGATTTTCAAATACCGGATGGCACCAAAACGTTTTGGTGTTGTCGAGGCCGGCAAAATTTACCGCAGCGGCCGCATTGCCCCGCGTTTGATGAAAAAAACGCTCCAAAAATACGCCATCAGTACCGTAATCGATCTGACCGAACCCGCTCCCGGCGACGCTTCCTGGCGCGCCGAACAGAAGGCCGTAACCAACCTCGGCCTGACTTATTTCAATTTCCCCCTGCGCGGGGACGGCACGGGCAATATCACCAATTATGCCCGCGCCCTGGCGGCGATCGAGCAGGCCAAAAAGGAAAACAAACCCGTTCTTGTGCATTGCGCGGCCGGCACCCAGCGCACGGGCGGCGTGACGGCCGCCTACCGCCTTCTGATTGAAAAGCATCCCCCCGCAACGGCCTATGCCGAGCTGACCCGTTACGGCTGGAAAGCCCGCAAGGACAGGATTCTTCTGGAATATTTAAACGCGCATTTGCCTGAATTGAATTCCCTGCTGCAGGATATGCAGGTCATCAACCGAGAAAAACGCGCAGTTCCCCAAATCGCCCCCTGAGCGCCCCGATATAACTGTTGACATGAACCGGCCGGAGGGATATATTATTCGCGTTTTGAAAAACGTATGCATTTAGCCATTTGCAGAGATGTAGGGCCGCCGCTTGCCCTTCGGCTATGCTCAGGGTCTTGAGCCTGTCGAAAGGCGGCGCGCCGTCTTGTTTGTGTGGCGATCTGAAGGCCTCTGGCAAGCAGAGGCCCTACATCGGAAGTGGAAATATGCAAATTGGCTAAATGGTTACTGAAAGACATTAGGGCTTTTTGTTGAATGGAGGAATTGATTTTGGATTTGGAAGTGATGCGCCATAGCGCGGCGCACGTCATGGCAGCGGCCGTCGGCCGCCTTTTCGAGAACGTAAAATTTGACATCGGTCCGGCCACCGATGACGGATTTTATTACGATTTCGACCTTCCCGCCCGTATCGCCCCGGAGGATTTTCCGCGTATTGAAGAGGAAATGAACCGCCTTATCAAGGCGAATCTGCCCTTTGAACAAATGGAAATGGGCCGCGCCGAGGCTGAAAAGGCGCTGACGGGCCAGAAATACAAACTCGAGCGTCTGGCGGACATTCCCGCCGGAGAGAAAATAACCTTCTATAAATGCGGCGATTTCATGGACCTGTGCCGCGGCCCGCACCTGAAACACACCGGTGAAATAAAGGCCTTCAAGCTTCTTTCCGTGGCCGGTTCCTATTATCGGGGACTTGAAACCAATCCCATGCTCCAGCGCGTTTACGGAATCGCCGCCAATTCCCGGAAGGAAATTGACGATTACCTGAAAAGCCTGGAGGAAGCCAAAAAGCGCGACCATCGCAAGCTCGGCCAGGAACTTGATTTGTTCAGCTCGAATGACGAGATCGGTCCCGGCCTGATCCTATGGCACCCCAAGGGCGCCATGATCCGTTCCCTGATCGAGGATTATTGGCGCAAGGAACACCTGCGCGGAGGATACGAACTTCTCTATACGCCGCATATCGGCCGCTCTCTGCTCTGGGAAACCTCCGGCCATCTCGGTTTTTACCGCGAAAACATGTACGCCCCCATGATCATTGACGAACGGGAATATTTCATCAAGCCCATGAATTGCCCTTTTCATATCATGGTCTATAAATCGCGTCCGCGTTCCTACCGTAACTTGCCCCTGCGCTGGGCGGAACTGGGTACGGTCTATCGCTATGAAAAGGCGGGAGTTTTGCATGGGCTCCTGCGCGTGCGCGGATTCACGCAGGACGACGCGCATATCTTCTGCACCCCCGGACAGATCGAGGATGAAGTAAAACGAACTCTGCGCTTTGCTGTCGGAATTCTGCGTTCATTCGGTTTCAGCGACATAGCCGCCTATCTTTCCACTAAGCCGGCCAAGGCCGTGGGCGGCGACGAAAACTGGAACGCCGCAACCAATTCGCTGCGCAGCGCGCTCGAAGCCGAAGGCATGGCTTTCACGGTCGAGGAAGGCGGGGGGGCCTTTTATGGTCCGAAGGTGGATCTGAAAGTACATGATGCCATCGGTCGCGAATGGCAGATGAGCACTATCCAATTCGATTTCAACATGTCGGACAGATTTGCTATCACCTATGTCGGCGAAGACGGCAAGGAACACCGCCCTTTCATGGTGCACAGGGCGCTGCTGGGCAGCCTGGAACGCTTCTTCGGAATCCTGATCGAACATTACGGCGGCGCTTTTCCGCTCTGGCTGGCGCCGGAGCAGGTGCGCGTTCTGCCGATCACCGACAAGGAGCTCGATTATGCCGGCCAAGTGGCCGAAACCCTGCGCGAAAAACTTTTCCGTGTCGCGGTTGACACCGACTCCGCCAAAATCGGGGCAAAAATCCGCAAGGCCCAGATGGAAAAAATTCCCTACATGCTGATCGTGGGCGCCAAGGAACAGGCGGCGAACACCGTGTCCGTGCGCAGCCGCTCGGAGGGCGACCAGGGCGCCATGGCTTTGGAACAGTTGCTGGAGAAATTGAAGGAAGAGTCGAAGGTAATGTAGGGCCTTTGCTTGTCAAAGGCCGCTTCAAATCAAAGGAAGACGGCGACGCGACGGGCGCGCACCCTACAAAAAATAACAACAATAAACAAGAGGAGGCAAGCCATTCGTACATTCGTAAGAGTAAACAATCGCATACGTGTTCCGCAGGTCCGCTGCATCGGCGCCAACGGCGAAATGTTGGGCGTTATTTCAACTTCCGAGGCTCTCAAGACGGCCTTCGCCGTCGGACTGGACCTCGTAGAAATATCTCCGGACGCCAAGCCGCCTGTCTGCCGTATCATGAATTTCGGCAAGTACAAGTATGAGGAAAGCCGCAGGGAAAAACAGGCGCGCCGCCAGCAGTCCACGGTACTGCTCAAGGAAATGAAATTCCATGCCAACGTCGAGGAACACGATTATCAGACCAAGCTCAGGCACATACAGGAATTCCTACAAAAAGGACACCGGGTAAAGGCTTCGCTGATGTTCCGCGGACGCGAAAATGAGCACCGCGACCTGGGCTTCGAACTTTTCAAGCGGCTCTCCAAGGATTGCGCGCCTTACGGAGTGGCCGAGTCGGCCCCGAGATTGATGGGCAACAATCTGATGCTGATGATACGCGGGCAAGCTATCGCCGTCAAGAAGCCGGAATCCGAGGCACAGGAACCGGTCAAAGAAAGTCTAAAGCCTGAAGGCTAAACGCTAAAGTCTGAAAAATCATCATCTGTTCTGTATTTAGCCTTCAGCGTTTCTTCAGCAACCCCCTGATCAAACGCCAGTAGAGCCGGAACAGGCCGGAAAAAACACTGCCGATCAGATTATGAAGCGCCGATTGTTTGCCGGCGGCGATCGGCAGATCGATCCGGTCTCCGCGCAGCAGAAGTCCGTCGCCAATCTTTTTCAAGTCCTGCACCCTACCCCTCTTGCGCATAACAGTTGGAAAACTTTTCAAGGCGTCAAAAGTTCCACGTACAAAGGCAGGGGCCTGTCCCTTAAGGGCAAAGAAAAGGAAGGCGCATATCTGGAGAAAAAAAATGGCCGGTAAAGCCAGAAAAATGCTGCGCGCGTCATAGTTTTTCAGGATGAACCACCAGCGGTTCCTAGTCTGAAGCCGGACCCATTTCTGACCGCGTGGCCGGCTGATGTGAAAGCATACGGCCTCGGAAACCGTGTAACACGGATAACCGGCCAGGGAGAGCCGGAATGTCAGGTCGCCATCTTCCCATCCCATGAAGAAATCTTCGTCAAATCCTCCCGCTTGAAAGACCTTGCGCCGGTCGAGCAGCGCCGCTCCGGCCGAAACGCAGCCGACCTTCAGCGGCGTCTTGCTTTCCTCCCGGTTCAACATTATTTCGCCCGCATAGTGTATGAATGTTCCGTTGTATTGAACAATGTCCGGCCGGTCATGGAACCTGATTTCGCCGGTGACCGCGCCGGAGGTTTTATCGGCCTCGCACGCCTGCAGCAACCTGGCAACGTAATCGGGAGAAAGCACGATGTCGTTATCCATGATCAGGACATAATCATGTTTTGCAAGCCGCAGCCCCTCGTTGCGCGCCGGGTTGGGCCCGCGATTGGCGGAAAGTATGGTCAGGGCGACAGCGGGAAATTGCGCGGCGATGAATTCCACCGAGCCGTCGGTCGAATTGTTGTCCACCAGCCGGATATCGGAAACACGAATACTCTGGGCCAGGACGGAATCAAGCGTCCTGGCAAGGGTTTCGCGGCCGTTATAGTTGATGACGGCCACGGAAACGGCGAGTTGTAAGCTTCGATCGCTCATTTGTTAATAAACAGCAAAAAAGCAACGGCCAACGCTCAACATTGAACCTGAAGTTAAATTAGGTTCGGCAACTGCCGTGCGCGGAGCGCACGGCCCACCCGGATATCTCTGAAGGTGGACGCCGCGCTCCGCGCGACGTTTCCTGTTTCCTATGCCATAATCATTTCTTCCCGGCAGGAGAAGCAACCCGCACTCCTTCCGGCAGATAAACCGCCCTTTCCGCCTGCGGGAAATTGGAACGCAATTTCAGCCGGCTCGCGGGATCGTATTTGCCGGGCGGAAACAACCCGATCCTTATTTCATATTTGCCTTCAGCCGCATTAACTGGCGCACGTACCCTGCGGCGCATTACCAGATCGCGCACGTCGCCCCTCCGGCGGAGGGTAAAATCGCCCTGAAAGAAATAGTCCGACTTCGGCCTGACAAAATGCACAAAGGCCGAGGGCGGATCGCCGGCCGGCGCCTCCGGCACGTCCCAGAAATACCTTGCCATGAATTCTTCTCCCGGAAAAACCGGTTTGGCGGGCATTTGCACCCCCAGGAGGCGTACTCCATCCTCGAACACCGCCGCCGGCGCGCAAGAATTTTTAAGCAAATCCGGCAGGGTGACGAAAGTAAATCCCGCTTTCTGAAGTTTATCCACAATGAGCGGAACCGCCGCGACCGTGGCCTGCCGATCAGGATTTATCCTGGTTTCAAATCCGTCATGCAGGAGAATAATATCTCCAGAGGTTACCTGTTCCACTATCGCATCAACCAAATCTTCGACCGGGTGCGGATTCCAGTCATTGGCATCAAGCGACCAGCCCACAATGGCGCAGCCTTGCTTCCGGCAGACTTCATCCAGGCCCGTGCCGTTAATGCCAAAGGGCGGACGCATCCAGAGCGGTTTGCGGCCGGTGATGTTTTCTATGGCGGCAGCGCCCCCGGCGACATCCCGCTCTATTTCCGGCGTTGTTATAAGGTCAAAACGGGAATGCTGATAAGTGTGGTTTCCGATGAGGTGTCCCTCGGCCATGATGCGCTTCACGATTTGCGGATGGCGTTCGGCATTGGCGCCCACCAGGAAAAACGAGGCCTTTACATTATATTTCCCGAGCGAGTCCAAAATCCGTTCCGTCGCGGCCCCGTTTGGCCCGTCATCGAAAGTGAGCGCGATCATCTTTTTTGCGTTCGGCACAAAATAAAACGTTTCGCCCGGATCGGCGGTCTGCTTGAAAGGAGCCACAGCCGGCCGGCAGCCGGCCAAAAACATGAGCAGGCCTAGCGCGGAAAGAAACAATCCTGCATATTGTAGACGTTTATCCTTCATTTTCGCGTTTTTTCATGGATAACAGATGTCAAAACGATTTGAAAGAAAAAACTGGATGCCGCGGGCCCAAAATCTTGAATTCTGCGTAAGGCATCGAGAGTACGACGGTAGCGCTGTCATCTCTGCCGCCCGCAACGCTGTCGCGTAGCGACTGCGGCCGGGCGGAAATCCGGCGCCAGCATCAAATTAGCGCCTCCAAGGGCGGCAACTTTCAAGACACCTCAACGGAGTGAGGCGGCTACATTTCAGACCTGTAGCCGCGGCACTCTGCTGCCGCGCATCTTTGAATTTCCTTAAAGTTAGGCGGCAAAGCCGCAACTGTTGTCCATGTCCCATGTAGGGCCTTCGCTTACGAAGGCCGTACCGAATCCGATGCAAAACGGCGGCGAGCAAGCTCGCGCCCTACATGAACTTTGAAATTCCTATGCTTTGAATATAACGCCTGGTTCCCGGGCATCATGTCTGATACGTTGAGACAATATTGCGTTGCGTCGGCAATTGAGCAACACCCGATTCCCGAGCCTGCTCCGCAGAAGTCGGGAATAACATCAGACCTCGCTTGAGAATTCTGTTTTCATTTTCTGTTGGCATTCTTTCGAGGATTGCTATAATTGACGCATTTTTACGGTGGGTGTAGCTCAATTGGCAGAGCGTCAGGTTGTGGCCCTGAAAGTCGCGGGTTCGAACCCCGTCACTCACCCCATTCTTTTTAAAGGCAGAAGGCAGAATCAAGAAAGAAGGAAGAAAGCCGAACTGCGGAATATGCTGGAGCAGGCCGATAAAAAACGTTCCGGGCAGCGATTCGGCGCTTCGCTTCTGGTTGTCAGAGGCAGAAGCTTCTCGAATTCAGCGGCAAAATTCTGGTCCACGCTGATAGATGAGCTCAGAGAGGACCATGCCGAATGCAAGGCGATCGTGCTCGAGGCGGCCAACGAGGGCAAGCTCGATCCCGCGCTGCTTTTTCCGGAACTGGAGTTGCAGCGCGAACTTGACCGGGAAAATTTCAGCGCGGCCGGACTGCGCAAGGCGTGGCAAAAGGCCCTGGCCGATTTTGAGATTTACGGTCCGCCGGGCGCGGTGCGCATGCGCGTCTTTTCCGATTTCGGCGAGATGCGGCGGCTGACCCTGCCCATGGATTGCGTTGACGCGGAATTGTTTCTTTATCTGCTGGTCTGGCTCCTTGAATGGAGCGATTTGCCGGTCAATTTCTGGAACGAGCCGAAAATCCGCGGCGCCTTTTCGGCTATTGACCCGTTGCGCAAATTCAAATATTTTATGCAGTTCGCAATAGAGCATGAGCATTTGAAGGAAGGCCTTTTCACCTGGAGGCTGGAAATGCATTTTGCCCGAAACATTCGCTTTCAATAGGCGTCGGCGATCGATTGTCCTTTAAGCTTGGAAAAGAAAAATGATATCGGAAGAACGTCTGAGAAAAGAAATCGAACGAACGATTGCGGAAACCGATTTGCGCGGCCTGGGCCGCAGGGAAACCGGGAAGGTGCGCGATTCGTATCTGCAGCCCGGAAAACGCGTCATCGTGGTCACGGACAGAATCTCGGCTTTCGACTGCGTGCTGGGCACGATCCCCTTCAAGGGCCAGGTGCTGAACCAGATGGCCGCCTTCTGGTTCGAGCAGACCAGGGACGTTGCGGCCAATCATGTCCTCGATGTTCCCGACCCGAACGTCATGGTCGTGGCCGAATGCGCGCAGTTGCCGCTGGAAATGATAGTGCGCGCCTATGCCACCGGGGTCACAAAAACATCGCTCTGGCATAATTACCAGAACGGCGTAAGGAATTATTGCGGCAATATCCTGCCGGAGGGATTGCGCAAAGACCAGAAGCTGGCCAGGCCGATCATCACGCCCACCACCAAGCTGGAAAAACACGACCGCCCGATTTCGCGCAAGGAGGCGATCAACGAGGGCCTGGTCACCGCGGAAATTTTCGACGAGGCCGCGGCCATCTGCCTGAAGCTGTTCGATTACGGGACGATGCTGGCAAGGAAACGCGGACTGATCCTGGTGGACACCAAGTATGAACTGGGGCGCCTGGACGGGAAAATGGCGGTTTCCGACGAAATACACACGCCGGATTCTTCGCGCTACTGGTATGCCGATTCCTACGAGGAACTTTTTTCCTCCGGCCGCGACCAGCGCAAGCTGGACAAGGAATACGTGCGCGAATGGTATGCTTCCCGGGGCTTCCGCGGCGACGGCGTTCCGCCGGCGATGCCGGATGAAGTGCGCATCGAAGCCGCCAGGCGCTATATCGAGGCTTATGAAACCATAACCGGACGGGAATTCTCGGTGACGGACGAGCCGGCGCGGGAGCGAATGGAAAGAAACCTGCGCGAGAAGGGATATCTGACGTAATTAACAATAGGAAGAGGAAACGTTGAACGTTCAACGCCCAACTCTCAACAAATCGGGAATTTTTCCTGTTCAAAGTTGAATGTTGGAAGTTGAAAGTTTCTTTTTAAAATTCGGGAGTTGTCACATTCAATGAGCGTTCATCCGATAGAATTCAGATATTTTTCCGACGAAATGAAAAGCCTCTTCACCGAGGAGGCGAAACTGCAGAACTGGCTCGACGTGGAAGCTGCCCTGGCGCGCGCCCACGCCAGGCTCGGGCGCATTCCAAAATCCGCGGCCGCTGAAATAGGGCGCAAAGCCTCGTTGAAATACGTGCGGCTGGAGCGCGTAAAGGAAATCGAGGAAAAAATCCATCATGACCTGATGGCCATGGTGAAAGCCCTGACCGAGAAATGCTCCGGCCAGGCCGGCAAGTACGTGCATTTGGGAGCCACCTCCTACGATATCGAGGATACGGCCCTGGCGCTCCAACTCGCCTCTGCCCTGGTAGTGATCAGGCGGCAGGTTTCGCTTGTGGAAAAAATTCTGCTCGACCTGGCGGCCAGGCACAAGGAACTGGTCTGCGTCGGACGCACTCACGGCCAGCACGCCGTGCCCACCACTTACGGCTTGAAATTCGCCATTTATGCCTGCGAATTTTCGCGCCATCTTGAGCGCCTGGTCGAGGCGGAAAAACGCATCAAGTCTGGGAAAATGACCGGCGCGGTCGGCACCCAGGCCAGTTTCGGTAAAAACGCCCAAAAGCTTCAAAAACTTATCATGAAGGACCTCGGTCTGGAGCCCGTGGCTGTGGCCAACCAGGTGATCCAGCGCGACCGTCATGCCGAAGTCGTGTTTTGCCTGGCCCTGATCGCGGGCAGCACAGAAAAAATCGCCAGGGAGATAAGAAACCTGCAGCGGACGGAAATAGGCGAGGTTTACGAGCCGTTCGGTTCCGGCCAGGTGGGTTCCTCCACCATGCCCCAGAAGCGCAACCCGCACAAAAGCGAAAGGATATGTTCGCTGGCGCGCATAATCCGCGCTTTAGTGGCGCCGTCCCTGGAAAATATTTCGCTCGAACACGAGCGTGATCTTACCAATTCCGCGGCGGAGCGGGTTGTTTTCCCAGAGGCTTTCATTTTAACGGATTATGTTCTGCGCGAACTGAAGGACATCCTGGCGCGCCTGGACATCAAAAAGGAAAACATCCGGCGCAACCTCGAATTCACCGGCGGCATGATCATGAGCGAAAGGATCATGATCGAACTGGTGGCGCGCGGCATGGGCCGGCAGGAGGCGCACGAGCTTCTGCGCCAGGCCGCCGGGGAGGCTTTTACCTCGAAAAAGCCGTTCCGCGAAGTATTGCTCGGCAACAAACGGCTTTCCGAATATCTGAACGCAAAAGACCTCGACCGCTGCCTCAAGCCAGAAAATTACATCGGCACCGCGGTCAAACAGGTTGAAAACGCGGTTGCGGACCTGCGGCGCAAAGTCGTCAAAACATAAACGATAGATTGTGCAAAGCAACAATCTAATCAGGTAAATCATCATGGGGGATTAAAAATGTCAACAGTCGTAATCGTCGGAGCGCAATGGGGGGATGAGGGCAAGGGCAAAATCGTGGATAAATTAGCCGGCCAGGCCGAGGTCGTGGTCCGCTTTCAGGGCGGCGACAACGCCGGCCACACGGTTTATCACGCCGGCCAAAAACATGTCTTTCATATATTGCCCTCGGGAATGTTGCATGCAAAAGTTCTGAACCTGATCGGATCGGGCGTGGTCATCAACCCGGGAAAGCTTATCGGGGAACTCGAGGGGCTGGACCTGAACCGGGCCGAATGGAAAAAACGGCTGCGCATCAGCGGGGCGGCCTCATTGATCCTGCCCTGCCATATCGCCCTGGACGCCCTCGGGGAAAAAAGGCTCGGCAGCGGCAAGATCGGGACCACTTTGCGGGGCATTGGGCCGGCCTATGCCGACCGTGCGGCGCGGGTCGGCGTACGCTTCGCGGATATTTTCGATAAAAAACTGCTGAAGGAACGTTTGGCCGCCTGTTTCGAAGCCAAACGCGGCCTGCTTTCAAAAAAGCAGATGCGCGAAGTTTGCGATGTGAAGCGGACGGCAAAGTCGCTCTGCGGCGCAGCCGTAAAGTTAAAGCCGCTCCTGGACGATATCGGCCTTGTTCTCGAGGAATGTAAAAACGCCGGGAAAAACATTCTGTTCGAAGGCGCGCAGGGCACGATGCTGGATATCTCCGCCGGCACTTATCCCTTTGTGACCTCCTCGCACACGATTTCCGGCGGCGCCTGCGTCGGCGCCGGGGTGGGACCGCATTTCCTGGATAAAATCTTCGGGGTGGCCAAGGCCTATCTCACCCGCGTGGGCGAAGGTCCTTTCCCGACCGAGTTGCACGATGCCACCGGCGAAAAACTGCGCGCCATCGGCAGCGAATTCGGGGCCACCACCGGCCGGCCGCGCCGCTGCGGCTGGCTAGACCTTGTGCAATTGCGGCTGGCGGCCAGATTGAACAGCCTGGACGGATTGATCGTCACCAAACTGGACGTGCTGGATGCCTTTGACAGGATCGGCGTCTGCACGGCCTACCGCTATCGCGGTAAACGCCTGCCGAACTGGCCGGACGATCCCTCGGCTGCGGCGGAAGTGAAGCCTGAATATGTTTTCATGCCCGGTTGGAAATGCTCAACCGCCCATGCCGGGACTTTTACCGAACTCCCCGCCGCAGCCAAAAAATATTTACAGGCGATCGAGAAGGAAACCGGCGTGCCGGTGGCAATGGTCTCAGCAGGCAAGGATCGCGATGCGTTGATCGTGAGAAAACCGGCGTTTGGAGGCGCATCTCGTGAAGCGTGAAGCGTATCTCGCCAGATTCATGCGAACGACGCTTCACGAATCCCGCTTCACGCGCAGTGAGGAATCATGTGCGGCATAGTAGGATATATCGGAAAAAACAACGCGACAGGCGTGATTTTGTCGGGCCTGCAGCGCCTTGAATACCGCGGTTACGATTCGGCCGGCATCTGCCTTTTTTCTCCCGAAAAATCCGGCCTCGAAAGAGTAAGGTCCGCGGGCAAAATAGCCGATCTCGTCGCCAGGGTTGAAAACCTGCTTCCCGATCATTCCGGCTCAAAATACCATCTGGGAATCGGCCACACGCGCTGGGCCACGCACGGCGCTCCGACCGAGGAAAACGCCCATCCGCACTTAAGCCGAAGCGGAGATTTCGCCGTGGCGCACAACGGCATAATCGAAAATTATCTCCCGCTGAAGGAAGGCCTGATCAAAAAAGGGTTTAAATTCTCCAGCGAAACCGACACCGAAGTCCTGGCCCATTTGATAGAGGCCTGTTATGAGGGCGACCTGCGCGCGGCCGTGGCTGCCACCCTGGAAAACGTCGAGGGCACCTACGGCATCGCCGTCATTTCAAAACGTTGCCCCGACCTTCTGGTGACGGCGCGCAAAGGCAGCCCGATCGTCATCGGCGTCGGCAGCGGCGAAATGATCGTGGCTTCGGATGTGAGCGCCATCATCAACTACACGCGCCAGGTGGTCTTTCTAAATGACGGCGACCTGGCCGAGATCAAGGCCGACGGTTTTGAAATCACCTCGCTGAAAAATGTTCCCGTCAGCCGCGAAATGACGCATGTCGACTGGACCGCCGGGCAGATCGAGAAGGCCGGCCATGAGCATTTCATGCACAAGGAGATTCATGAACAGTCCGAGGCCCTTCGCAACACCACGCGCGGACGGCTGCTGGCGGACGAGGGAACGACCAGGCTTGGCGGCATACGCATGCCGCCGGCGGAACTGGCGCGGATTGACAGGATAATCATCGCGGCATGTGGAACCTCGTTTTACGCCGGCATGGTCGGGAGATATTTTTTTGAGGATCTGGCCTGCATTCCGTCAGAGGTTGACCAGGCGGCCGAATTCCGTTATCGCGACCCCATTATCGCCCCCAATACCTGCCTGATTGCCGTCAGCCAGTCCGGCGAAACGGCCGATACTATCGAGGCCGTGCGCGAAGGCATGCGCAAGGGCGCTGATGTGCTGGGGATATGCAACGTGGTGGGATCCACTATCGCGCGCGAGGTGGGCCGGGGAGTTTATCTGCATGCCGGCCCGGAAATAGGCGTGGCCTCGACCAAGGCTTTTACATGCCAGGTGGCTGTGCTGGCGATGCTGGCGGTCGCCTTTGGCCGGGCGCGGCGCATGTCCGCGGCTGTCGGCCGCGACCTGGTGGCCGAGTTGCGGCGTCTTCCTGAACTCGCCGCGGCGGCGCTGGCGCAGGAGGAGGAGATCAAACGCATTGCGGAAAAATACGCGCGGGCAAATAACTTTTTCTACATCGGCCGCGGTTACATGTACCCGGTTGCGCTTGAAGGCGCGCTTAAATTGAAGGAGATTTCATATATCCATGCCGAAGGTTATCACGCCGCGGAACTCAAGCACGGTCCCATAGCCCTGCTTGACGAAAATGTGCCTGTCATGGCCGTGGCGCCGGATATCCACGGCAAGGGCAAGACCCTCGGCAACATGCAGGAATGCCGCGCGCGCAGGTCGCCGGTGATCGCCATTGCCACGGAGGGCGATTCCGAGGTTGACAAGTTCTCCGACGCCGTCATCCGCATACCGCGTTGCGCGGATTTCGCGGCGCCGATACCGGCGGCCATCGTAGAACAGCTTTTCGCCTATCATGTGGCCAGGCTGCGCGGATGTCCCATCGACCAGCCGCGCAATCTGGCCAAATCGGTGACCGTTGAATAGATGGATAGGCTGTAGGCAGTTGGACTGTAGGATTGACCATCCGAAACCTAACAGCCTTCAGTCTAAAAAGCTTCGAGGATTTTATGTCTTATCCAGTAATACCCGGTTATGAAATTACGGGCGTGCTCGGCGAGGGCGGTATGGGCAAGGTTTACCTTGCCGTGCAGCTTTCGCTGAACCGCAAGGTGGCGGTCAAAATACTTCCGCCGGGCCTGGCGGCCGATGAATCCTATCTTATGCGTTTCAGAAACGAGGCCCGCGCGGCCGCCAAATTGCGCCACCCGAATATCGTCCAGATTTACGACGCCGGAGAGCACGACCATCTCTATTATTTCGTGATGGAATACGTCAGCGGCGAGACCGCGGCCGAACGGGTGGACCGCAAGGGCAGACTTGACGAGGAAAGCTCCCTTTTGATCGGCGAATCCGTGGCCGTGGCGCTGGAATACGCCTGGGACCGCGCGCGCCTGGTGCATCGCGACATCAAGCCGGATAACATCCTCATTGACGAGGACGGCATAGTCAAAATATTGGACCTGGGGCTGGCCAAAACCATGGATCACGTATCTCCGGCGATTACCGTGGACCGGGCCATAATTGGTTCGCCGCATTATTGCGCGCCCGAACAGGCGCGGGGTGAAAGCGAACTCGATTGCGGAGCGGATATCTACGCGCTGGGCGCAACGCTCTACCATTTTTTGAGCGGCAATCCGCCGTTTTCCGAAACTTCAGGCATCAACGCCATGATAAAAAAACTGACGGAACATCTGCCTGATGTCGTTGACGTCAATCCGGCTGCCGGCGACAATTTCGCCTCGCTGGTGGAAAAGATGATGGCAAAGGATAAAAAGAGGCGCCAGCGCAACTGGCACGAAGTGCTGGATGATTTTGACGAGGTCATTCACGGCCGGCCGCCGGTTTCCGAGTTTCTGCCGCCGGGAGCCAGCACCATGCTGCGCGGCAAAAGGCGCGCTAAATCCGGACTTGAAAAAAAAGAGGCGCCGGCAAAAAGGAAATATTGGCTTCAATTCCTGCGCCGATGATCGCCTTATCAGGCTTTAGACCGCCTGCTTCCGGCAATAGTCTCCGCAACCTTGGAGAGTTTGGCAAAACAATCCGGACAAAGCCCGTGGCTGAAAGTTACGGAGCTCCTGTCGCTGATGTATTGTTCAACCTGTTCCCAGTAGCCCTTGTCATTTCTGATTTTCTTGCAATTCATGCAGATCGGCAGCAGGCCGCGCAGGCGTTCGATCTCGCGCGCGTTTTGCCTCAGTTGCACCACCATTTTCTGCCGCTCGATCGCGTAATGCAGTCCGCGCGCGATCAGGTTGCCGCTCAAGTGTTGTTTGCTGAAATAATCCTGGGCGCCTGCCTGAACCGCAAGCACGCCGAGTTCCGACTCGTCATAACCGGTAAGCACTATGACCGGATGCTCTGGAAATTTTATCAGAATTGAAACAAGAGTGCTTACTCCCTTGCTGTCCGGCAGGGAAAGGTCCAGGAGAATGGCGTTATATTTTCCCTTTTCAACGGAGGCAACGCCTTTTTCGAGGGTATCGGCGGTATCCAGCGTGATTTCATCGAATTCCTCGAGCATGTTTTTTACAAGGCTGACATCTCCGGGATTGTCTTCTATCAGCATGACCTTGATCGGAGTCTGCTTCATTTTCCCTCTCCCCCTTTTCTCTATTTTTTTTATGATACTGAAATAGCGGTGTTTTACGCAACGTGGTAAAACCTGAAAAAGCCCTTCAATTTCCCTTAGGCGCATCACGGCCGGTTGCCGGTTCCTTGGGAACGGTGAAACAAAAAGAGGATCCCTGCCCCAATGTGCCTTTTGCCATAAGGCGGCCGCCGTTTTTCTCAACGATCTTTTTGCAGATCGGCAGGCCGATGCCGCTTCCTTCATACCTGCGCCGGCTGTGCAGGCGTTGAAACGGATCGAAAATCAGCTTTTCGAACTTCTGGTCAAAGCCGATTCCGTTGTCGGACACTGAAAATTCCCATTCTTTTTCAAGTTCCTTTGCGGCGATACGGATCAGCGGCGGACGGTTTCCTCTGAATTTGATGGCGTTTGAAATCAGGTTCTGGAATATCTGATACAGTTCGGCGTGGTGGAACTTGATCTCCGGCAATTGCCCGGCGCTGATCCTGGCGCCGCTTTCAGACAGCGCCTTTTTCATGCCCTTAAGCACCTCGTCCAACACGGCGCCGGTATTTACCGCCGGCGGGTTACTGCGATTTGCGCCGGCCCTGGCAAGACGCAAGACGTCGTTGATGAACACCTGCATGCGCCTTGCTCCCTCGCTGATAAAATCAATATATTCATGCGCCTTCTTGTCTACGGCCTTCTGGCAGCGTTCTTTCAGTAATTCCGAAAAACCGGCCACCATGCGCAGAGGTTCCTGCAGGTCATGCGAAACAACCGAAGCGAACCGTTCCAGGTCGGCGTTTGAGCGGCGCAGCTCGTTCATGAACGAAACCCGAGCTTCCTCAGCTTTTTTGCGCTCGGTTATATCCGTAAAGACCAACACCATATTCTTTGGGGCTCCCTGGGCGTCCTTCAGCAGGGAGGCATTCATCAGAACCGGTATCGTTTGGCGTTTTTTCGTCACGATGGTCAATTCCTGGTTCTTGTTCCATCCTTTTCCCAGGCATTCCCTTATCCTGACGGAAATTTTCGGCCTGTCATCCTCGATGATAAGGTCGGAGACGGATCTGCCGATGATATCGCTTCCATATCCGAAACTATTCATGACTGCATGATTGTACCTGGCGACTTTGCCTTTCAGGTCAATGACGATAACGGCGTTCGGAGCCCATTCCATGATGGTATTCAGCGTTTCGGACGCGACCTGTTCCCTAGCCTCCATGCGGGCGTTGGTGATATCCTGCACGATACCATCGTAGGAAATAAGGTTCCCGTTTTCGTCCTTATTGAGCACCGGAGTGTTTCTTACCCAGCGGACCGTCCTGTCCTTGCAGACGATGCGGTGCTCCAAAGGTTCTACCTTTTCGCCGTTGAGAATCCGTCTGGTCCAGTCTTTTACCATGGTGCGGTCCGCCTCGGTGACCATTGTAAGCCACAGGAACTTGTTGTTGAAGAATTCTTCCGGAGTATATCCCGTTACCGTCAGACAGGCGGGATTGTAGGTCGTTTTAACCGCGACGCCGTTTTCGACGTACACCGTATAAATATAATCAGTGACTGTGGAAATGATCTGGAGATAACGTTCGTTGCATTGCTTCAGCAACGATTCCATATACTTGCGCTCGGTAATGTCGCGGCTCTCTGGGATCAGAAAGACAACCCTGCCGCTTGCATCCCTGACCGGTTTGATGGAAAAATCCGCGTAATGCAGGGTTTTGTCCCTGGCGACATGCGTTACCTCAAAACGGACAAACTCGCCTCCGGCGGCAGCGCGCACGGCCTGCCGCAGTTTTTCCTGAAGTTCCCGGGAATGTGTCCACCATGGCGTTTCCCAGAATGGCTTGCCCAAAACATTGCGCGCTTCTATGCCGCCGAATTCGAGGGCGGCTAGGTTTGCCTCCAGCAGAACCCCGTCCGTATCCAGCAGGCCGATGAATTGGAAGGACTGGTCGAAAATTGCGCGAATCATCTCCTGGCTTCTCTTGCTTTCGGTGATATCTTTAAAAGCGAGCAGAATCATATGCTCCTGGCCGGACGAGCCGCTAAACCGTCCGGCGTTCACAAGCATAAGCCGTCTGCCGATAATGGGAAAGCTGTGCGCAATCTCGTGGTTGCTGATGTTCGGTTTTTCGGCGAGCAGGTTTTCGAGCAGATTACGAAGCCACGGAGCATCCCATTGCCGGTTTCCGAGGTCATAGATGATTTGCCCCACGGTCTCGCCGGGATTCAACTTGAAATCCTTATAAAAAGAATTATTGGCCGAGAGAATCCTTAAATTTCCGTCCAGAACCAGCAGCGATTCATGAAAGGTGTTGATTGCCGCCTCTGAAAATTCACTGGCAGGCGGGACTTTTGGAAGATCTACATCTTTTGCAACATTCATCAGGCCGACCTCCATTTTTTTATATAATAATAAAAAAAATTGATGATATCAAGACAATTATAGCGATAAAATAATGCGGAATTTTATGGTACCACAAAAGAAGATCTGGAAGCTTCACTTGTCTGCCAGTTTCGCGATTTGCGGCAGGACGTGTTTCTTGTAGCAGTCCGGGCAGATTCCGTGGCTGAACTGCGCCTCGCTGTGTTCGGCGACGTAGTGTTCCACCTGTTGCCAGTATTGCCGGTCGTTCCTGATTTTCTTGCAATACATGCAGATGGGCAAAATGCCCTGCAGGGTTTTGATCTGCGCCAGGGCATCCTGCAATTCCAGTATCCGGCCGGCAAGCGTCGCCTGGAGTTCGACAACTCTGCGGCCGACGCCAATTCTAACCTGAAGCTCCTCGACGTCATAAGGCTTGACTATATAATCGTTGGCGCCGGCCTTCAGACCGCTGACGATATCGTCCTTGGAGTCTCGGCTGGTCAATAGAATGAGATATGGGGGCTCATTTGAGGGAAGTTCCCTTACCCTGCGGCAGACCTCCACGCCGTCCAGGCCGGGCATCATCCAGTCCAACAGCGCCAGCTTGGGAGCGTCCGGGCCGGACATGATTTTATGGGCTGCCAGTCCGTCGGCGGACAAAACAGGTTCATAACCGTTTTTCACGGCCATGGCCTTCAATATGTTGCGGGAGATCTCGTCGTCTTCGGCAATGAGTATTTTCATGTTTTCAACCTTGCCTGCAGTTCTTCCATGGCCCTGGACAGCGATTCAAACTGGCGTTGCAGTTTCGGGACAATCGCCGCCGCCTGGCGCCAGTCGGCGGCGTTGCAGGCCGTTTCAATCTGCATGGCTATTTCGCTCAATCTCCTGCCGCTGACGTTTGCGGAACTGCCTTTAAGCATATGAGCCAGACGGACGGCCTCCTCCTGCTTGCGCTCTCCGATCATCTTGTCAAGTTCGCCGATCCGTTTCGGGGCGTCGTCCCGGAAAATGCGGATTGTCTCCAGCATCAGGTCGCGGTCGTTCAAGAGACGGTCGGCGAATGATTTTTCATCGAAGACCACCGGCGCGGACTTATTTTCCATCTCCCTTGTGATGGTTTTGATTCCACGCGCGGCAATAATGTCGCCAATTGCGCCGACAAGGAACTTTGTCGTGACCGGTTTGGAAATATAACCGTTCATGCCGAGTTCCAGGCATTTCTGACGGTCGCCTTCCATGGCATGCGCGGTAAGGGCTAGAATCGGGACCTTGGGGTCGCACACGCCCGATTTGGGATCGCGGATAAGGGCCGCGGCCTCGAATCCGTCCATCTCCGGCATCTGGATATCCATGAGCACCAGGTCGAAGGGAATCGTTTTGAGCATATCCAGGGCTTCCTTGCCGTTGGCGACGGCGGTGGTTGAATGTCCCATCTTGTTTAGAATGCCGCAAATCACCTTTTGGTTGGTAATATTATCTTCCGCCACCAGGATGCGCAAGGAGTGCGGTGAGACGGAGATTTCAGCCGCCTCCTCCGTTGTTTCCGCGGTTTTTTGGAAACCTTCTCCGGTCAGGGCGGTCAGCAGACTGTAGTAAAGGTGCGACTGGCGGATCGGTTTCAGGATGATGCCGGCGAAATTGTTTTTGTTTTCCTCGTATAATTCCGGAGACAGGATCATGGAGGTCATTAAAATCAGAGGCAGTTCCTGCAATTCAGGGTCGGCCTTGATGTTTTTTGCCAGGGTAAGCCCATCCATGTCAGGCATGCGCTGATCCATGACCGCCGCCGAAAATGGGGTTTGGTTCCGGTCTCCGGCCAGCAGTAATTTTTGGAGCGCCTGGGCGCCGCCCTCGGCAGTTTCCGGCAAGGCGCCCCAAGCCTGCAATTGCATGGCGAGAATGGTCCGGTTGGTTTCGTTGTCGTCAACGATCAAAATTCTCTGGCCGCCGAAATATGCCTCGGGCTCGAACGATTCGGTGACCGGCGGATTCTGCTTGAGAAACGGCGCCACAAACCAGAAGTTTGAACCCTTGTCCGGAATGCTTTCCACGCCGATTTTGCCTTCCATCTGCTGGACGAGCCCCTTTGAAATGGCAAGGCCCAGCCCGGTGCCGCCGAACTTGCGCGTGAAGGATTCGTCGGCCTGGGTGAAGGCGGTGAAGAGCAGCGCGATTTTATCGGACGGGATGCCTATGCCGGTATCGCGCACCGAGAACCGCAGGTTGGCCGTTGTTTCATTTTCCTCCACCAACGCCACGGTTACGACAATTTCTCCCTGGGAGGTGAATTTTATGGCATTGCCGATCAGGTTGAAAAGGATCTGGCGCAGCCGGCCCGGATCGCCGTTCAGGTTCAACGGCACGGCCGGCTCTATGAAGCTGGTTACTTCAATGTTCTTCTGGAAGGCATTGACCGCCAGCACTCCGATAATATCCTCGATTATGTACCTGAGATTGAAATTGATGTGTTCCAGTTCGATCTTGCCGGCTTCGATTTTGGAAAAATCGAGCGTGGAATTGATGATGTTGAGCAGGCTTTCGGCGCTGGCATTGATGATTTTTGCGTATTCTTTCTGCTCGGGGGTCATTTTTGTTCCCATGAGCAGGTCGCTGATGCCGATGATTCCGTTGAGCGGCGTGCGGATTTCATGGCTGATGTTGGCGACGAACCGGCCCTTTGCCAGGCTGGCGGCCTGGGCCTCGAGCGCCAGTTTTTTTGTCTGATCGTACATTTCCTGCAACTGCAGGTTTTTTTCGGCCAAAGCCTGCTCGGCCAGCTTGCGTTGGGTGATGTCCGCTATCATGGCCAGGGACCCCAGATGATTGCCGTTGTCATCCGTGATTTGCGACGCCTCCACGATGGTATAGATCCGCTGTCCGTCTTTTCGTAAAAATTCGAGGTCATATTGATCGCGAAACCCCTGCTTGCGGCGCTCGATGTTGCGTTTCACGGTTGCGATGCCCTTCTCGTCCAAAAATGAGAAAACGGAACGACCGATCAGTTCCTCGACCGTATATCCCAGCATCTCCGCCATGCGCGGATTGATGTAGATGGTGTCGGCATGCGCGTCGACCAGCCAGATGCCTTCCTGCGCAAGTTCCACCAGCCGGCGGTATTTTTTTTCGCTCTCGCTCAGCTGTTTCTCGAAACATTTGCGCTCGGTGACATCCGTGAAAAATCCAACCATGCATTTGCGCCCGTCCAGGACGATCGGGGCGGCTTTTATGTCCGCGTAAAACACGGAACCGTCCTTGCGCCGGCAAGGCATGTCATGAGACACCAGTTTGCCCAGTTTTTGGGCATTTAATTCCGATAAGGCGTAATCCGAATGCTCCTTCGGATGGAGATCCGTTATGCACAACCGGCTGAATTCCAGCTCAGAATAATCGAATAACCGGCAAATGGCAGGATTGGCGAAGATGAATCTTTTCGTCTCCAGGTCCAGCGCGGCTATGCCTTCCGCGGCGCCGGTGAAAAGCGTTTTGTAGCGGGCTTCAGATTCGCGCAGCGCCTCGCTGGTTTTGTACGCGGCGGTTACGTCGTGAAACACCAGCACCACGCCGCGGAGGCGTCCCGCCGCGTCCCGGATCGGCGCGGCGCTGTCGGCGATTTGGTATTCGGCGCCGTCGCGCGAGATCAGCGCCGTGTGATTGGCCAGCCCGACGATGCGTCCTACTTCCATTACCTTTTCCACCGGATTTCCGACCGGCCGGCGCGTTACGGAATTCAGGATCCGGAATACGTCTTCCAGGGGCCGGCCGATCGCGTCAAGTTTTCGCCAGCCGGTCAGCTTTTCGGCCACCGGATTCATTTTTGTGATCCGGCCTTCAGGGTCCGTGGCGATCAGCGCGTCGCCGATCGACCTCAGAGTTATGGCAAGATCTTCCTCGCTGGAGCGCAGCTCCGCGGTGCGTTCGCAGACCTGATTCTCGAGGTCCGCCTGGCGGTTGCGCACAAAAACGACAAGGGTTGAGAACAGGAGCGTGATTCCCAGGCCGCCCAGGCCGGCAAACAGCGCGGCGGTGGAACGCCGCAGAATTGCCATGGGCGATTTCGATTTCGGACGGGGAATGATGATATAGGTGCGGCCGAAACAGAAAACCGGCTTGAGGTTTGTAAGAGGCAGTTTTAATTCAGCGACGCTTTCATCGTTTTTGGGGTGCGTGGCCAGGCATTTCGGATTATCCGGGTTTGTCACGTCATACAGAGCAACAAGGATATCTTCTTTCCCGATGAATGGGGAAAGCACCTGGTTGAACAAGTCTTGCGGATTCAATATCGCCAGCACAAAACCGCGGACTAGTCCGTTTTCCTCATCAGTTTCCGGATCTTGCCGGAAGACCGGCTGATAAACCATTATCAGGCGGGACGGCGTATGTTCCTGGAGGAGAGAGCCCGGTTCGGTGGCCGTGACAAGCCTGGTGCGGATGCATGTTTCAATTGCGGCGCGCCTTCGCTGCTCGGAAAAAACATCGAAGCCTGAGATTTTGTCAAATCCCGCCGACGGTTCCACCCATAAGATCGGATAATAAACCGGACGCGGCTTGGCGGCCGTTTTTTCGTTTTGCTCGTTTTTTTCCCAGATCATGTACTTTTCGTCGAGTTCCTGGCGTGCCGCGGCCTCGAGTTCCTCCCTTGCGTCGGCCGGCACGCGCGGGATCCATTCGAACGCCTTTACCGTTGTCATATGGACCATGGACTCGGTGATTGCGCGGAAAAAGGCTTGGCCTATTTCATCGCTTTTGCCGCAATAGACGCCGATTTCATGAATATTCTCCCGCAGGGTATAAAACGAGAGCGCTATTTTTTGCAAATAGGCTCCGGCGATCCGGTCGAATAGGACTTCATTGTGCCGATTCGTATTCCCGACGACCATTATCACTATGGCGATGGTCAGGAACAATCCGAGGCAACCGGCCAGCCAGCCTTCAAGGTGGCGAGGCCTTTGCTGTTGCGCCGCCGGCGGCGGTTGTCTGCTCCATTTCAGGGCGCCTGCGCCGCCCAGCAGGATCAGGAGAAAGATCAATGAACCCAGCATCGGCGGCAGGCGGCTTTTCGCAAGTCTGGCATTCCAGTCGTTGATCGGAACATCCAGGCCGATCACCAGGATCGTATTTCCCGTGCGCGGGTCCGGCACGCGCGCGAAGGCGCTTATGAAAGTACCATATTCGTCCCTGTAAGGTCCGACGGTTATCGCCGATGATTTGCCGTTGAACAAGTCGAATATTTTGGCGGACGGTCTGGCGTAAACCGTTCCCGGCGGGGATGCCAGAGGGTCGTTTTCCTGGATGTTTTCCGGGCCGAAAATCACCTTGCCGTTGCGCAGCGTCATGCTGTAGATGCTGCGCTGCCGGATCAGCTTTCCATAGGTGACCAACTGGGCGCGCAGTCTTTCAAATGCCGGCGTACCCTTATCAGCGGCGGTAAAGGACAGGGTCTTTATCCTTTCGGCATTGATCGTTTCGGCGATTGAAATCGCCTGATTGAGCAATTGATCGCGAATGTCCGCTGCCGTTCTTGTTGCGGTGAAGTGTGATGCAAAAAAGCCGGCGGCGAATACAAGCGCGATTCCGGCCGATAACCATGCTCCGTTCTTCAATGTTTCCGGAAGAAACCATACCCGCCTTTTGGCGCGGCAGGCGATGATGATGCCGGTGTGGATCAGCAGGATTAGCGCCAGGCCGCACGCCAGGAAAATGTAATCCATCCGCTCCTGAAAGAATTCTTGCATCTGCGGGGCACTCCCTGTTAATATAAATTCAAGTGATCATTTTTTATCTTATACTCGAAACAAGGCCGGAAAGCAAGCTTCCATCTTTACTTATGACAAATCAAAGATATTTATGCTAAACGTTCTTGACGCAAACAATGGTTTTTGTCATCTTTCAGGAAATCAAAGGGATTATATGATTCAACTTACCGAAGAACAGAAAAACAATGTGCGCAAGTGGGTAAAGGAGGGGGCTTCCCTCCCGGAAATCCAGAAAAAGATCAATGCGGAATTCCGGCTCAATGTCACTTTCATGGATGTCCGTTTCCTTGTCCTTGATCTGAACCTGAAAATCAAGGAAAATGAGAAAACGCCGTCCAAACCGGTTGACTTGTCGAAAGCTCCCGCCACGGCGGATAATGCCGAACCGGCTGGTTTTGGAGAGGAAAACGCAACAGGCTCCGTAAGCGTGGAACTCGACCGGGTGGTAAAGGCCGGCGCGGTCGTCAGCGGCAGCGTAACCTTCAGCGATGGCGTCAAGACCTCATGGTCCCTGGATCAGTTCGGCCGTCTTGGATTGTCTTCCGGCAAACAAAATTACAGGCCGAGCGAAGAGGATCTGCAGGCATTCCAGCAGGAACTGGCCCGCCTGATCCAAAGCCGCGGATTCTAAAAGCAGATTTTCAACCCATCCGTGCCGATAATTATTTTCCTCTTCAGATATTTCCTGCCCAACCGTAAAATTTCCTTTTCACGGTCGTTCCAGGCCGGATGAATATGCAGGCAGACGATTTTACCGACCTTTTTCCCTGATAGATAGGCGAAAAGATCCTTGGGGTCAAAGTGGGCCAATTCGGCCAGCAATAGATCGGCATCGTCAACGAAGGCATCCAGATCGGCCGGACCGGCGACATCGCCGGTATAAACTATCCGCCTTTTGTCCGCCAAAGTCGCGGCAAACGCAAAACTGTCGGTCGGTGCAGCCACGTCTTTCCTTGCCCGAAAGCGATGTTTCAGATGATTGGTGCGATGTACCGAAAAAGACGTTTTGGCGTTGTCATAAATTTTGCCTTCCCTCAATGGAATGAATTCCAGCCTGAACGAAAGCGTTTCCGGCATGAGATACATCATCCGCAAATATTCCTCCACCTTCTTGCAGGCCTTCGGGGGAACGAATATCTTTAACGGCAATCCGTTCCGCTTGCGCGAGAGTTCCATGGTCTGGATAAGCATGGGCAGTCCGGCAAAATGGTCGGGATCCATGTGGGAGATGAAAACCGCCCTGATTTTATTATAATCCACTCCCAGCCTTACCATGGAGGCGCTGCACGGCTCGCCGGCATCCATAAGGTAAATGTTATCGTCGATCTCGATTGCCACCGATTCCGTGTAACGGTTCCACGTCGGTATGCCGGATGCTGTCCCCAATAAATAAATTTTCGTCTTCATATTAGCCCGCAACCTAACCACGGAGATCACAGAGGCACAGAGGTTGGCAAAAGAAGAGGTTGCTTAAAATCTATTTTGCCTGAACGGCAAAACAGATTTTAAGCAAGACTTTTTCGTTGGAGCAGGAAGGAAGGTTTTTGTCCGTCTCCCAGCATTCCTCCAACTTAAGCCGTTTTTTTTATCCCGATTTCTATCGGGATGAAAAAAATCTCCTCTTGGGTTATCTCCGTGTCTTCGTGACCTCCGTGGTAAATATTTCTGTTTCTTGTTTTTCTTGGCAGTATCTCACCATTGAGGTACTAAAAACCAACTGCCAAGCCTTCCTTTGCCATGAATGTTTTTGGGAATATTTTTCTGACATTCTTCAAAATTCCCGGCGCTTGTCGGCCATGAATCAGATACAGCCTCTGCGCCTGGGCCATCTTCGCTATTTTTGCCGCCTCCTCCGGCGTACTGTGGGCGGCATCGTGGATAAGGAGCGGCGTTTTGGCGGCGAATTTTGCCAGGGGCGGATGAAATGAAGTATCCCCGCTGAAGACCATGGTGTTGCCCGTTGCAGGATACGTGATCTTGCCTGAAAGGGCCTCGGACGAGGCTTTCCCGCCGGACACATGCCTGGCCGCGAAGGTCTCGAGGATAAAATCCTTTCCTTTATATGTCTCCCCCGGCACAATCGGGACAACATCAATATCTATTACAAGCTCGGGGAACCGTTCCCACTGGAGGAATTTCTTGCTTGTCTCCACGATTTCGCGCACATGCTTGGCCGGCCCGATTATTTTCAGCGGATGAATCGCCTTGCCGGACGACCTGCGCCCCCACAAATAGAAAAACAAATGCGGCAGACCAAGGTAATGATCCTGATGCAGGTGGGTCAGAACGAGGTATTCGATATCCGCCGCGTCAACGCCGTATTCCCGCATTTTCAATACGTTGCACCAGCCGGTATCCACCAGGATATTCTTGTTGATGACAAATGACGCGACTTCTTTCCCGACATCCGGCGTGCACGGCGCCGTGCCGACAAAACATAGTTTCATGATTTTACAAGACATATTATCTTTTGACATCAGTCATACCGAATTGCAATCAATATAACACGATGTCATCCTGAACGGAGCGAAGGATCTCTGTAAATTTTGCACATACTGAATCGCGGTTCCATTCGCTTGATTAAAAATTTCTTTTTTTGTTTGCCTTGCCCAGGCACTTTGCAAACGACAGGCCGAGCGACGCACGAATTTGTTCCCTACAATTTTGCATGACCACGATAGCGCGCTTTGCCTCCTCACGGTCAGCCGATTCGCCGGGGTAACGGAATAGCACCGCATATCCGGAAAGTCTTTTCAATTCGGCTCGCATAGTTTCCCATAGGGGCAAAAGAGCAATACATTTGTCCAGCAATAATGACAGATCATGGATTTTTTTGGAACGCAATGTGATTTTTCACAAGATCCGTCGGCATTGCTTTTGCACTACTTTAAATCAGATTATTCAAATAGATTCAAGTCTAATTGTTCCCTTAAATTGATCATCAGGCGCTTTTTAGCCTTTTTCGCGGCTGAAATCATTTCCCGTCCCTCGGCGGCGTTCATGGCCATGGGCTTTTCGCACAAAACGTGGCAGCCTGCCTTGAACGCTGCCAAGGTCAGGGGCTTGTGAAACTTGTTGGGCGCTCTCACGCCCGAAAACTCGGTACTCTTGAGCTAGAAAGGATTGCTCGCGAAAATCACGCATAAGCCGCTGATGACTTGCCGATTTGCTAAAATCATCATCGTTTTTCAGGCCGGACAAGCCGTCATATGCATAACATGTCCAGCGGCCATCATGAGAATCCATTATTTCCGCCTGAATACCTTCCAGCAGCGCGCGTTGGAAATGCGATGTTTCGTCGGTGAGTCTATGTCCGACTAAAATGCCGACAACCCCCTTGTCAATATTAGATTTCAGAAATGTCCCCCGTTTGCAACGCCTTTCAACCAGGCCATCGGCAGCCAAAACCTTCATGGCTTTATCAATGGTTGCGCAACTCACCCCCCATTTGGCCGCAAGTTCGCTGGTAGGCGGAAGACGAAATCCCTCGTCATCGGTCCGTTCCCGAATCTGACCCTTTAGAAACCTTTCTATCTGACGGAAAACAGGCTCTGGAGTTTTGATATTTATCTGAAAATTCATATATTTCCTAATTCACACCTAGAATGCAATGGATAATATTTAAAATGTCAAAATATATTTTCATTTTTTTTCGGAGGCGAATCAGGGAGACTCCGGCAACGAAAGATGCGTACCGACCTTTGGAAGTTTGAACGACGAGCCGTCGCGTCCGGCGGACTTTTGCAACCGGCTCAGGAATGTTGGCGTCTAATTTTTGCCTTGCTCAAACATGGATTTATAGGCGGCAGGACTGAGCCGGCGGATGCGCGTTTCAAGCAAAGAAAATTCCTCGCGCAGGGATTCAATGCGCTCGGCAATGTAACGTTCCACCCACACCCGGTCAACCAGACCGCGCAGAGATTTGCGCAAATTTTTTGAGGCGGTTTCGGCGTTCTCAATCTGTTTCCCGACGTCTTTCAGGTATTTAACCATGAAAAAGGCCGGCAGACGGCGCCTGTCGCGACTGACGGTTATGATCAAATGATGTAACAATCTTGCGCCGTTCCAGGCGTTGTCCTGAGTTTCTTTCATTTCCAGAAGGGCTTTCCTTGCCTCTCCGAATGTTTTTCCCTCGCCTATTCGGAAAAGTTCCCTCCGGCAGGCCTCGATTCCGCCGCGGGGCGGATTGCCATCGTGCAGGATCACTCCGACGTTGAATGCCGAATCAAGGGCTCCGTCAATGGGCTCATTCTGGCAGGCACTGGTCCAATACCTGCTCCAGGCCGTGGCAATAACGCCGACAAAGCCGTAACGTCCGGCAACTTCAGTCCATGCCATGGCATTATCCTGGCGCCTGGCAATATCCGGCAGGTCGGCGTCGGCGCCGTCGGCGCCCTTGTAGGCGGTGCCGCCCCACAAGGTCACGCCGTGCTTGACAAACCTTTCAATGATCTTTCGCGCGAAGTGATGTTTGGTCGTGTCCGGATGTTCCCCGTATCCCCAGGCGACCAGATCAGATTTTCGCGCCAGTTTTTTCAGGGCAAAAGAATCCCAGTCACGCATCATGTCGTGCCAGAGCATTGGCCTGATATTGTTTTTGCCAAATTTGTCAAGCAAAGGCTCGACGTGCTGCAGATAAAGAGCGCCCTTGCCGTGTTCTTCAATATATTTTTTCGTATCCGGATGCGTCCCGAACGTCCAGTCCTCGTCGCCGCCAAGATGAAAATGTTTCACGGCCGGCATGAGCCTCAAAACATCTTCCACCATTTTTTCAACCAATTCGCGCGCGCCGGGGGCAAGAGGATTCAACACGGCCTCGTCAAAGGGCGTCTCGCGCAAGGCGGCATATTCCGGCAGGCGCAATGGCGTCTCCATGTGGCCGAGGCATTGGACCAGGGGAATAAGCTCCATGCCAAGATCATTCGCCGTTTTGACGAACTGCCTGACGACTGCCGGCGAATAGGCGGTTTCACTGCGGAACCGTTTGTCAACCGTCCAGGGGAAGGAATCCTCCCATTCCACCAGGACCGCGTTGTAACGGGCGGCAGCGAATATCTTCAGCAGTTCGATCAACCGTTTTGGCGTGGGCGGGACTCCCTTCAAATCAAGGTGAATGCATCTCTGCTTTATTACCGGCTGCTTTGCCTTGAACAGTTTGTCCGATTTTTTCATTACGATTTTTCCTCAGGGTTGTTAGGCGCGGAATTTATTCTTTTGACTGTAAAACATTGTCGCGATACACTGGAAAAAGTAAACATGAATAATGTGCGATAACTTGGACTTTTGCGATGGCAGGAAATTTTTGTCCGGCATTTTATCGTCCTTCGAAAAAACCTTCGCTCAAAACTCCGCTGGGGGTCATGAGCGCCGGCCGTTACCGCGTCAGCCATCCCTTCACAAGCCATGTAAAAAACAATATTCCGTTCGCCCAGTTGTTCTGGGGCGTTTCCGGTTCGGGCGTGATTGAAATCAACGGAGTCGAGCGCACCCTGAAGCCGGAACAAATCGCGTTTTATCTGCCCGGGATGCTGCACAAATGGTTTACTCGCGGCCAAACATGGGATTTTTACTGGATGGCGCTGGACGGCCCCCTGACCGTCACCATTCTTTCCGCCTTTGGACTTGACGCAGACATTCGTGACGCGGGGCCATGCCCGGTACAGCTCTTCAAAAACCTGTTGCGCGCGGGAAACGATCCTTCGCCGCATGCCGAACTCGAGTCAAGCTCCATTGCCTTTCAAATCCTGTACCGGGCCGTATCGCGCAATAAAAAACGTCTTGATCCGATTGTTTCCACGGCCGTGGAACAGATACACGAAAACTGGTCGCGTCATGATTTCAACATCAAGTCGCTTGCCGGCGGCCTGCGCACTGACAGATCAATGCTGGCGCGCAGATTCAAAGAGGCTTTGGGCACAACGCCCGGGGAATATCTGGCCCGTCTGCGCATCCAGAACGCCATTTCGCTCCTCAGGAATTCAAATATGCCGGTCAAGGAAATAATCGCGCGTTGCGGCTACGTTGACCTCGCCTACTTTTCCCGCCTTGTCAGCAGCGCCACCGGCCGTTCTCCCCGGCAATTACGCGTCGGTCATCACTTCTGATCGCGATTACTTATACTTCGGCAGATAATTTCCGTGGGCCTTGATCAGATCGTCGCAAAGCGAAACGATGTCATCCATGCTCAGTTCCGCGGCGGTGTGCGGATCCATGAAAGCGGCCTGGTAAATATAATCTTTTTTAAGCGTAAAGGCCGCCTCGATGGTCAGCAACTGCACATTTATGTTTGTGCGGTTCAACGCCGCGCATTGTTCCGGCAGATTGCCGACGTAACACCCCTCGATGCCGTTGCGGTCAACCAGGCACGGCACTTCCACGCAGGCGTTGGGCGGCAGGTTGGGAATCAACCCGGTGTTCATGACGTTGCCGCCGATGCGGGCCGGAACGTCGGTTTCCATGGCCTCCATGATCACCGAGCCGTATTCATGCGACCGTTGATGGGTGAGTTGCTTGTTTTTCACCAGTTCGTCGCGCTGATGCTTCCAGTTTTTGATCTGGGCCACGCAGCGCCGGGGATATTCGTCGAGCGGAATATTGTAAAGATCTATCAATTCCGGATAGGCGTCCTTGATCCAATACGGCATGTATTCGGAACTGTGCTCGCTGGATTCGGTCAGGTAATATCCGAACCTCAGCATTAGCGTGAGGCGGACCATGTCGCCGGTGACGTAATAATCCGCGGCCAGAGGCGTCTCCAGGATGTCCTTCCCCTCCTTTTCGGCCCCGGCGAGCAGGGATGCGCGGTATTTGCGGGCGCCGCCGTTTTTCATTACGCGCGCGATCGCCGCAACGGAGCGCTTCTTGATTTCAGGGTAAAGGTCTTTTCCGCCATCAGTTATTTCCAGCAGCCAGCCCTGATGGTTTATGCCCGCTGTTTTCCATTGCAGTTTTTTGACGCTTTCAACCATTCCGACGTTCCGCAGCAAACTCTCCGCGCAGACCTGTACCGAGTGACAGAGGCCGACCGCCCTGACTCCGTCGCGAAACAGGGCGCCGGCAAGCATTGACATGGGATTGGTGTAATTGAGGAACAAGGCGTTGGGACATACCTCCTTCATGTCGCGCGCAAATTCGCGCAGCACGGGAATGGTGCGCAGCGTGCGGAATATGCCGCCGATCCCCAGGGTGTCGGCTATGGTCTGGCGTAAACCGTATTTTTTTGGAATTTGAAAATCAATGACCGTGGAGGGCTTGTAACCGCCGACCTGGATGGCGTTGACCACGTAATCCGCCCCGCGCAAGGCCTCCCGGCGCTGTTTGGCTCCGCAATGCGCCGTAATTTTGGCCCGGCCGGAATTGATGTTTGCGTTCAGGTTTTCGATCATCATTCTGGATTCGGCAAGACGCTGAGGGTCAATGTCGTAAAGGGCCATGTGCGACTGCTGGAGGGACTCCGTGCAAAGGCTGTCGCCCAGGATATTTTTCGCAAAAACCGTGCTGCCCGCTCCCATGAAAACGATCTTAGGCATGACAAAATCTCCTTCTAAAATTTTATTGCCAATTTCCACACAACATTCCCATCAACAAGCAAAAAAATACCCCATGTTTTATAAACATCAACTGCCATTTATTGATATTACTTGCCAAATTGTGATTAAAATTTTCGCCAAGCGAGAATTTTATCCGCCAAAAAGCCGTTTCAGCAGGAATTCCACATCGGACACGGTTATGGTTTTAGGATTGGCGGCGGTTGATCCCGACCGGATGGTCTCGCGAATCACCGTTTCCTTATCAAAGACTTGTTTACCCTTGAATGGAGATGTTAGTTCAAGTTTTTCAAGCAGCCTGTTTGTGAAATCCAGGAGATCTCCCCCTATTGTTCTGCCGATAACCGCGTATTTGCCGCCAAAACTCTGCCTGTTCAGTTCGATCGCATGCGGCAGGCAGAGGCCGCAGACCAGGCCGTGCGCCGCGTGATAACGAATTCCCAGCGGATGCGCCAGCCCGTGAACCACTCCCAGCCGCGCCATGGAAAACGAAAGCCCGGCAAAGTAACTGCCGAGGAGAAGATTATACTCGGCAAGATCATCAAGATTTTCCCGTTGCAGGGCCGCCGCTTGCCCTTCGGCTCTGCTCAGGGTCTTGAGCCTGTCGAAAGGCGGCGCGCCGTCTTTTGAGGAATGAATCGGACGGCCTCTGCAAGCAGAGGCCCTACCTGAACGCCGGAAAACATTTTCCAGGTTGGCCGCGATCAGTTCAATGGCCTTCAAGCCATACTGGTCGCTCAGCCAGGTGGCATGGCGGCTGGTATATCCCTCGATGGCCTGGGTGAAAGCGTCAAGTCCTGCATGGGCGATTGTCCGTTTCGGACACGAAGCCAGGAGAACCGGATCAAGAATGACAAGTTTTGCCATCAGGAGCGGGTTTCTTATGGATTTTTTCTGGAGTTTTTCCGTGTTTGTGAGCACGGAATTTATGGTCGCTTCCGAACCTGTGCCGGCCGTGGTAGGGACGGCAATAAAAGGAATGCCCGTTTTCTCGATCGGCGCGCCGTCATGATAAGCGTCGAGCTTGTTTGCGCCGTTAAAGAGTCCGGCGCAGGCTTTTGCAAGATCAAGCACGCTCCCGCCCCCCACTCCGGAGATCCAGTCTGCTTTATGTTGTTTCGCAAAATCCAGAACCTGCGCCAGGTGGTCGAGTGTTGGTTCGCCGCCTGCATGTTTCCGGCAGGCGACCTTAACGCCTTCGGATCTGCCCAGAATTTTCTCCAGCAAGCCGCTTTGCTCAAGGGAGTTGCCGTGGATGATCACGCCACGGCCGCCGAATTTTTTGCATTCGGTGACCAACCTTAAAACGGTGTCGGCGCCGCTGACGGTGCGTTCCGGAAAAACGACATTGTCTGGCAGTATGGTCATGGCAGTAAAAGGTCAATAACACATGATAATCGCGGTCACTTCCAGGGGCTCTTTGCCGGAGTTGATCAGGGCGTGTTCCTCGCCGTTGCCGGTGAGGATGGCGTCGCCGGCCGTGACCTCGGTTTTGCGAAAGCCGTCGTCTATGATTCCGGTCCCGCGCTCGATGATAAAAAGTTCGTCCTCGGTTTCGTGTTTGTGCATGCCGATGCTGGAGCCCGCCGGAAGAATCAGACGCGAGCAGAGCCGGCACCTGGCCTTGATTTCGTCTTTCCTGAAATAATGCCGCATGGTGACCGCGCCACGGCCGCCCCGCATTTCGTTTCTAACTTCGCTTTGTTGTTCGTGCGCTTTACGAATCATGATATTTTCTCCGTTAAGGTTTCGGAAAAATTTATCCTTTTATCCGGATTTCCGCAATACCGGAATTTCAAGCAGCGGCACGTCTATGCCGGAAAACGGAAAATAAGATTGCTTTAGTCGGTAGTTAAACTAAGCTTTTTTCCTTTACCAGGAGAATGCCATGTTGAACATCAAGCCCTTTTGCGCATTAAGACCGCACACTGATCTCTGCCTGAAAATAGCCAGCGTACCCTACGACGTGGTTGACCGGGAGGAAGCTTTCACCCTGGCCCGTGACAACCCCCTCAGTTTCCTCCACGTTTCGCGCGCAGAAATTGATTTGCCGGCGGACGTCAATCCCTATTCTCCTGAAGTGTATGCCAAGGCAAAAGAAAATTTCATGGCCATGCAAACGCGTGAGTATTTGATTCGCGAGCGGCAGTCCATGTTTTATATATACCGTCAGCAGCGCCAGGGACGCTTTCAGCACGGCCTGGTCGCATGCTGTTCCGTCAAGGATTATGAGGATGATATCATCAAGAAACATGAAAAAACTCGGGTGGACAAGGAGGAGGACCGCACCCGGCATACGGCCGCGCTGAGGGCGCACAGCGGGCCGGTATTCCTAACCTATCAAGATGACGCCACGGTGGACGCCATAATCTGCCAAACCGAAAAGCAGGAGCCGCTTTATGACTTTGTCGCCTCGGACGGCGTCGGGCACACGGTCTGGCCCATCTCTGAAACCGAACCTTTGATTGCCGCGTTTCGCGCCGTGCAAACGGCCTATATTGCCGACGGGCACCACCGCGCCGCAGCCGGAGTGCGCGTGGCAAAAGAACTGGCGCTTGCCGACCTTACAGGGTCAAACCATAAAATAGAAATTAATGAAAAATTAAATACTATTTTATGGTTTGACCCTGAAAAGGAATACAACTGGTTTCTGGCGGTGCTGTTCCCGGCCGGACAGCTGCAAATCCTGCCTTACAACCGCTGCGTGAACGATCTGGGCGGCATGTCCGCGAACCGTTTTCTCGAAGAGGTGAAAAAACGTTTTACGGTGGAGGAAAACGCAGGCCCCTCCCCCGACCGGCCCGGACTGATCAGCATGTTTTTCGAAAAATCCTGGCTCGGATTGACGCCCAGACAAATGCCTCCGGCAAATGACCCGGTCGCCGGCCTGGACGTCAGCATTCTGCAGGGACAATTGTTCGAACCCGTGCTGGGAATCAGGGATCCCCGCACGGACAAGAGGCTGGATTTCATCGGCGGCATTCACGGCGCCGGGGAACTTGAACGGCGCGTCAACGCCGGCAAGGCGGTCGTCGCCTTTTCAATGTATCCCGTGACCGTCCGGCAATTGATGGCCATTTCGGATGCCGGCCAGATCATGCCCCCGAAAAGCACCTGGTTCGAACCAAAATTGCGCGACGCGCTCCTGATCCATACGTTCTGAAACGTTATTTCGGTTGTTCACGGGGCTTGAACTTCGGGCAGGAATCGGTGGCTTCAACTTCTTTTTTATGCAGGGCGCAACGCTGGATGAAAGGGTTGACCACGTAATGGGCGCAATGGCGGCACAAGCGGCTTGCCTCGCCAGGCTTGAACACCTCCGGCTTCGGACCGAGTTCTGTCGGATCAAAGAGATGCGGAGTCCGCCGATGCTTGTAGGGCACCGCGTTTTCGTCCTCAAAAACATGCCCGCATTCCGCACAGTTCAAGTCTTCGCCGACGCGTTTGAAACCCTCATAGCGCGGGGTGCGCTTGAGCAGGGACTCCCGGCCGCAAGCCGGACAGACAATTTCAATCGGCTTGTTTGCGTTCATGTTTAATTGATTTTGACGGCAAAAGTTCGGCCAGGACGTTGTTGCGCGGATAGGCGTGGCCGAGATGCTGGATAAACCCCTCGCCGAAAGCAAAACCTGCCAGAGCTCCCACCCGTTTCGCCTCGCGCTTCATGAATTCGACGTATTCATCCATCCCGTGCTGTTTCAGAAGCCACTCGCGCTGCGATGCATGGCAGCAGAGCATTTTTGCCTTCTCTTCGAGCACGCCGGAAATGTCTATCGCAAATGAGGGCGTCACTCTGTTGCCGAAATGGTCGAGCCCCTCTACGGGAAGACAGTAATACAAGTGGGGAATGTGGGCGAGCCGGGGGGACGGCTTTGCGGCATGCGTCGGGTAATTGGGCAGCGCGGCGGTGAAGGTGGCGTCGCGCGCAAGCCTGCCGGCCACCTCGTGGTCGCTCATATAGTCCGCCGGATAGGGCGCGATAACGACGCCGGCCGCAAAATTACGGACTATCTCGCAAACCCTGCGGCGATGATCGTTGTCGAACACGGACTCCAAGTCCGGCGTCCCGACGCAATAATATTCCGCCCCGATCAAGTCCGCGGCGCTGCGCGCCTCCCGGGCGCGTATCGCGGCGATCTCATCGGGCCTCAGCTCGGTCGTGCCGCATGAGCCGTTATTGACGGTGACGATGCCGACCTTGTGCCCCAGCTTCTTCAGAAGCGCAAGCGAGCCGGCGCATTGAAATTCGACGTCGTCCTGGTGAGCCATGATCGCAAGAATATTCACGATAAAACTCCTTTCGTTTAAAAAAATCAACGCATGCAATAGCGTAGTAAAATCACCTTTAAATACAAGCGAGTATTTGCGTCCCGCCATTCCATTCTTTTACATAACCCCTCGAGTGCCGATGTCATTCCCGACTTGTCCGCCATTAGCTCGAAGAGCGACGGCGGAAGGACGGGGTTGGTTCCGGAAAGATTTTTGCAAACGACCAAAGGAAAACGTCAAAAATGCGTCTTTATATAGGCAATGGCCTCATCCAGCGAGGGCAGTATCTTGGTGCAAAAGCGCACCATCCACGGGCTGCAATTCTTGAAGTCGAACGGCGAAAAGGCCACCACGAATTTCTCAAGATTATTGGCGGCGTAAAAAACCTCCATGGCCGTGCCGATCGAAGGCTTGCCGTAATTGACCAGCAGGATATCCGCATTGCGGATATCCTGCAGATCGAACTCCACGATCTCGTTGGCGCTGTCCACTTCGCGGTCCTTGAAGTTGCGCCGCATGGGATCGAGCAGCGTAAATTTTTTCCCCAGCTTTTTAAAGGCGATTTGGCGCCACTCGCGCGCCGCGCCGCCCGATTCATCCATGATCGGTCCGCAAAGATATATCGTTTTCATGATAAATTAAGCTTTTCAGAAATTTACCACTGATTACACTGATTTCACGGATGCAAGCAATCTCTTGACTTTATCGGTGTTATCCGTGTAATCCGTGGTGTAACTCAGCATCTATAACACATGAAAACCAGAAACGCAACCGTATCCTTCAAGACCGTGGGCTGCCGGCTGAATCAGGCGGAAACCGCCACGATGCGGGCTTCCTTTGAGGAAACCGGATACAAAACAGTCAAATTCGGGGAAAAATGCGACGTCTGCGTGATTCACGGCTGCGTGGTGACGGCAAAAGCCGAGGAAGACAGCCTGCGTCTGGCGCGTTCCATAAAGCGAAAATATCCGGAGACGTTCGTTGTTTTGGCCGGATGCGCGGCGGAATTTTTTGCCAAATCAGATTCTTCTCATGGCAGGGCGGAGCAACCCGCCTCGGCGAAGCCCCTTGACGAAGCCGGGCCTTGTCCCGCCGCCTCTTCGGCCGCACAAGCTGTGCGTCCCAACCTTTCCGGAATTCCCCGCCGACATGCCGGAGTCGATTATCTGGCCGGGCAAAACGAAAAATTCAACCTGGCAAATATTCTCTCCCCGGCCGGATCGTATCAAAAAAGAGAAACGCACAATATTGCGCCGGCGTTCAGCACCAAACGGGCCATTGTAAAGATACAGGATGGCTGCGACTGTCGCTGCAAATATTGCATCGTGCCGAGCGTGCGCGGCCCTTCCAAAAGCCGTCCGGCAGACGAAATTCTCGATGAAATCACCAGGTTGACGCTTGAAGGCTTTACGGAAATTATTTTGACCGGCGCCAATATCGGCTGTTTCAGCGATAATGAATGCAAATTGCCGCAGTTGCTTGAAAAGGTCGAGGCCATACCGACGCTGCAACGTTTCAGGATCAGCTCCTTGGAGGTTACAACACCTCAGTCGCCTCAACAGGGTGAGGCGGCTGCATTTTTCTCCTGTAGCCGCGGCACTCCGCTGCCGCGTCCTCTAGACAATTCAACGCCCCGGAAAATCATAGATTTCATGTCCTCGTCCAAAAAGATGTGTTTCTTTCTTCATCTGCCGCTGCAAAGCGGCAGCGATAAAATACTGAAAGCCATGGGCCGCCCCTATTCCGCCGGAGAATATCGCGCAATCGTCGCATACGCCCAAAAAAAACTTGGGCTTTTCGGATTGGGCGCGGACGTTATCGTGGGATTTCCAGGCGAAACCGAAGACGATTTCCTGGCAACCAGACAAATCGTCGAACAATTGCCTTTCAGCAATCTGCATGTCTTCAGTTACAGTCCGCGGCCCGGAACGCCGGCAACCTCCATGCCCGGCCAGGTGGCAAAGAAAGACAAGGACAGGCGCGCGAGAGAATTGATCGGGATCGGATTAAAGAAGAGGAAAGATTCTGCCAAAATTTTCATTGGGAAACGCCTCAGCATGGTGGTTGAAAAAATCAAAGACGGTTGGGCCGAAGGCTGGACCGGAGAATATTTCCGGGCGCGCGTCTGGGCAAACGATCTCAAGCCGAAGCAAATTACGGAGTTTATCTGCAAACAAGCCGAGGACGATGTGTTGCTGGGCCGGCTTTAAAATTTTTAACATGCAAGTTGTGATTGACCATTTGCTTCCAAATAAATAATAATAATGGTTTGTCGTTTCAAACTTAAAGGAGATTCAAAAATGAGCAGACCGTTGAGCAAGATTTCGCCGGACTGGTGGGATTATACGACCCTTGACGAAAAAATACTTAAGGACGCCGCAAAACTGACCGAAAAGGACATTCGCCAGCTGGCGCGGCCCGGCTTCAAAATCGCCATGTACGACACGCTCGAGGAGTTTTACCTGGCCGAAGCGCTGGAATACATCAACGCCTGGAAGCAAACCTCAGCCGACAATCCGGCCGGCATCTGCGGTCCGATCGGCCCGACCGAACAACTCCCGCTCGTGGCCCGGCTTGTCAACGAGCTTGACCTGAACTTGAAGGAAGCGGTCTTCTGGGGAATGGACGAATGGTACCTGAACGGGAAGGAAACTCCCGTTTCGCATCCGCTTTCGTTCAAACGCGCGGACCTGGAACTGTGTTTCAACCGCATCCGAAAGGATCTGAGGCCCAGGCCGGAAAACCTGCATTTCCCGGCCGCGGATTTGAAAACCTACAGCGATAGCTATAAGCACGCCCGTTGCGTGGTAATGCAGGGCGGTCAGGGAGAGGTAAAACACTGGGCATTCAATGATCCGCCACAACGCAAGGGAAAATATTTAAAAAACCCGCCTTCCCCGGCCGAATACCGGAAACTTTCCACCAGGATTGTCGATCTGCATCCCATGACCATTATCCAAAACGCGCGGACCTCAGGCGGCGGACAGGTTTTCATGGTGCCGAAGCAGGCGCTTTCTGTGGGCCCAGTGGAAACCTGGAAGGCCGAAAAGGTTTCCATCTGGCATCCTGGAGTCCATGACAACAAATTCGGCATGCGCCTGACTAGCCTGATGATTTCCAAACGCATGCCGGATGCGGCCGTGCCCATGTCTCTGCTGGCCGACCACCCCAACGTCCAATTCAACTTCTACCGTCCGTCCATCGGGACTTGCGAGACGGAAATGCATTAAGAGAAGGCACAAGGCGCCAGGCACAAAGTTCAGATTTCTTGTTATGTTGAGCTCAACATAACAAGAAGTCTGAAGTTAAAAAACAGCGTCATTTCGAAACGGAGCCGGCCAACGAGCGCCGATAGTTGGCGGGCGTTGCGCCGGTCAGGCGCCGAAAATGCTTGGTAAAATAACTCTGGTCGCAGAAGCCGGTCATGAACGCGATCTGGCTGCAGGGTTCTTCAGTTTTTTCGAGGAGCTGGCGGGCCTTGGCGATTCTTATGCGCATCATGTGCTGCCAGATCGTCTTGCCCGTATGCTGTTTGACCAAGTGCGCTATGCGCGAAACACTCATGCCGGAATTATCGGCGATTTGCTTCAGGGAAAGTTGTTCCGAATAATGCAGGGCCAGGTAATCCAGCAGGCGGCCGACGCGCGGATGATAGCAATTGAACCCGCGGGCATATATGCCCTGCATGAAGTCGTCAAGCGCCCGCATCAATACCTGGGAAAGCGTCTCGAAATCCGGCGCCTCTATCAGCTTGTGCATCCAGGCATGATTGCGTTCTATCAGCGGTTCGAACACGGGATTATCCTCAACCGCAGTCCGCGCAAGATATCCCATCAACTCAATGGACCTGGCACGCAACACGGCCAGTTTTGACGAGAGCAGATACATGTTGCCCAGCATGTCGTTCAGCATACGTCTGGCCCCATTGTGGTCGCCGGCCCGGATAAGAGAAAGCAGGGCGCGCTCCTTGTCCCTCGAGTAACCATAGTCGCCGCTCTTCTTCTGCTCTTCCATGGCCTCGGAAATGTGCCTCTGCTGGAGGGCCTTGATCTTATTTTCCTCAAGCAAGGCCGGTTTCCAGCCGCTTGCCCGGTAAAAGACGTCCTGCAGAAACATTGCGGCTTCCCTGATTCTTGATGGCGACCAAGCCGGCATGTTTGCCGAAAAGTTGTTCGCCTCCTCAGGCGTCATTCCCTGCTCGATCAGATGCGCGGACGTTTCCTCCCAGTAACTTCCAACCGTCAACACCTCTCCGCCGAGGAGCCCGCCCATAACATTGCGCTGGTTCACCAGCGCGACTATCCAGCTTATGATTCCCTTGGAAGGATAAAACACAAACGGTTCTCCCCAGCGCACGGCCTCCTGCAAGCTGAACGCGTTCGTCTGAGTAAACGACGGCAAGCCGGCCAGCGGATGTTTCTTATTTCCATTCGGAACAATTTCTCCGGTGATTCCAACAAACGCGGGATTGAGATGAAACACCCTGTTATACTCGGCGCAAACGGTTTTAATTATTTTATGCGATATAATTGTCATAAAAAATGACGCAAAATTGCCGTAAATATGGAAATATTTATACCAGTTTTAGAAAAAAAAGCAATATCGTTATAAAAAAAGCATTATCTGTCTAGCGCTGAAATCGGATTTCAGGGTAAGTTGCCCTTATCAAAAACAAACCGAATAGTTCGGGTTACATAATTGTCATTCCCGACCCGATCGGGGATCCATCCGTTAATAACGGAAAACACTGGATTCCAGCTTTCGCGGGAATGACGGAATAGAAATCAATAATCCCTGCCGTGGGATTATTTTAGGAGGCAAAATGGCCATATTGGAACAGATCAGCGAAAACCTGATGAAAGGCAAAGCCAAGGAAGTAAAGGAACTGGTGGAAAAAGCTATTCAGGAAAACGTCAATCCGGCGGACATTCTCAACAAGGGACTGCTGGCCGGCATGGGCACCATCGGCGAACGTTTCAAGAAAAACGAAGTTTATGTTCCCGAAGTTCTGATTGCCGCACGCGCCATGAAATCCGGCATGGAAATTCTGAAACCGCTGCTCGTCAAGGCCGGCGTGAAACCGGTCGGCACCGTGGTTATGGGAACGGTCAAGGGCGATTTGCACGATATCGGCAAGAACCTGGTTTGCATGATGCTTGAAGGCGCCGGGTTCAAAGTCGTCGACGCCGGCATCAACGTGGAGCCGGACAAGATGGTCCAACTGGCCAAGGAAAACAACGCCACCCTGATCGGCGCCTCGGCCCTGTTGACCACAACCATGACCAACATGAAGACCGTGGTTGATTCGGTGAACTCCAGCGGCTTGAAAGGCAAAGTGAAAGTCATGATCGGCGGCGCGCCGGTTACGCAGGCCTTTGCGGACGAAATCGGAGCCGATGGTTACGCTCCCGACGCCGCTTCGGCCGCCGACCTGGCCAAGAAGCTTGTCGGCTGATTGAACCTGGCATGGCGTGAGCGTCACTGTTCCGCCACAAACATCGCGATAAACAATACATACCCGCGAGTTGCAACGGAACTGTACTTGGGATCAACCTGCGAGCTCATTGCAGCGTGAAAACGAACGGACCTTGCCGGATATTGTGCTGACCGGACGGCCATACATACCAAACGCCGTCTTTGACGACAGCCGGATCGGTCAAGCCGTCGCCGTCAAAGTCCGCGGCAATCGGGGTGAAGCCGGCGACGCTGAAGGTGAAAGGACCTATCATCGTGTAGTGGACAGAGGAGATCCAGACATACCAATTTCCCTCGGCACAGACCGCCGGGTCGGCCAGGCTGTCGCCGTCATAATCGCCCGGAACCGGCGTGTAGCCCAAGGCGCCATAGGACACGGGACCTTGCGGAGCATAGCCCAGGCTGGACATCCACACCACCCAACTGCCGTCGGCGCTATATACAGCGGGATCGGCTTTGTGATCGCCGTCGAAATCGGCGGGTGCCGGACTGGAGGCGGTCTCCCCATGCGCATAGGGACCGCTCAACCGATATCCGGACCCGGACAGCCAGACGCCCCATAGACCGTTGGTGGTATAAGTCGCCGGATCGGCCAGCCTATCGCCATCAAAATCGGCTGCGGTGGGGATGGCGCCGGAGAGCCCGAACGCGAAAGGCCCCTGGCGGGAATAGCCGGCGCGTGACAACCAGGCATACACGGTGTTAGTGGCGGTGAAGAAGGCGGGATCGGCTTTGGCGTCGCCGTCGAAGTCTGCCGCCACATAATACCCCACCGGCTCTCCGTAAGAAACGATCCTGGCTTGCATGGCGGGGCTCAACGGCTTAATCAATTCCGTGTTATACGCATGCGACGTCGTATCGGTGAAGGAGGTGTTGCCGAATACCCGCGCGGTGCCGATCGCATACCCGCGCGAATCCGCCGCGGGCGAACCGTCCTCGATCGCGGGATCGACATCGGTGATCACGATGGAAATGGTATTGTCGCTGTTGCGGCGGATATCGAAGGTGCGGAACTGCTGGGGAAAGTCCCGCAACGAGGGTACCTCGACCTCCCAGAAGCCGTATTCCGGATGGGCGGGGTTCGGCGACGGTTGCGGGGTGACCGTGTTTTTATGGCGATGCCCCGCCGCCAACAGAATGAGATTCGGATAGTTGTGGAGCGTGGCGATCAATTGCGCATCGGCGCAAAAAGACAAGGCGGCGAAGAATTGCGGGGCGCTGTTCGTATTGAAGAGATCCTGTTGCGGATTAACGGGGACATGGGCCGCGAGGATCATGAGCTGTTCCGCGTCCTGGCCCTTCTGGAGTTCGTTGGTAAGCCAGGCGTAGCGCGCCGAGTCGAGCGACCCGGAGGAATAATAAAAAGGTCCGGCGGAAGGGACGTTCGATTTGGCGGTATCATCCAACACGATCACCTTGATCGGCACAGTTGCCTTCGGCTCGAAGGTATAGCAGGCGAAATCGTTGTCCAGGTTGGCCGGCGTAAATCCGTGACCCACCGGGGACGATGCGGTGTCGAAGAACTCGCCCATCCAATTCCTGCTCGGGGAATTCGTCGTCGCCAGGGATTGGCGGTTGGTGTCGGCAACGACGGTCGGGGGCGTTGCGAAGGCGTTCGTCAGCCCCGCGCCGATGACGTCGCCGTAACGCGTGGTCCCGTCGACAACACCCATATACGCGCCGGTCGAATCTACCGCCGCCGGGTCGGCGCTGTTCGTGCCCATGTTGATGATGTTCGTGCCCACCAGGGCATCCAGGAGTTTGGCGTTTATGTAGTTGACACCCGACCAGAATTGATCGTGGTTGCCGATGACCTGATACCAGGGAATGGAACGATCGAGACCGGTGGCCTGATACGGCATCTGATAACCGATGATTTCGGCGCCGAGGTGCGCGCCGGAACTGGGCGTAATATACCCGCCGTCGATGACATCGATATACCAGCGGAGCTCGTTCAACTGGGTATTGTTGCACGCATCGCCGAGAAAAATACCGAAATCGAAAGGCGTCTGGCTGTGCAAGGCATTCACCGCCTTGACGGCGGCGTCGAGGACGTGGGTCGTGGAGAGAATCACCGGCGAATAGGCCGCGGAAAGGCCGGCGCCAAAAGGCGCGCTCCACCCGTAGTAAAGCCCCTGGGCCGGGGATTCTTTATCGGTGATATGAACATCGCTCATGGAGAAGAAAGTCAACAGCCGCGCCGCATTGTGGGTTCCCTCGTAGCCGGCCGGCATCAGATCAAAGCGCCGGCCATTATCCTCCCCTGCCGCCGTTTGCCAGGCGCTATAACCATACACCTCGTATTCAGGAACATGGGACGGAGGAATTTCCCACGTGTCCGGCGAAAGGGCAATTGGGGTGACCGTCTGCTGGCGTGTCGTCAGTTGCGGCAGCGGCAGATTGTCCCCGCTTCCGTACACGGCGATCACTGACGGAACCAGCATGCCAACGATGATCATTAAACGGAACGACTTGATTTGATTGTGTGTGTTGATATGACTCTCCTTTGTTGACTAGACCGTGCTAGAATGTCCAAAAAAAATCAGCGGCATAATAACACCATGTCCTGAGTTGTCCAGCTCTTATGTTGGGTCAGGGCAGGTCACGTGAAACTGCCATTGCCGGGTTTACAAAGCACACAAAAAGCCCACATGTTTTTTGGCCGAAAAACGGTAAAATATGATCCGATGAAGTCCGATGGTTTAGACAGAATGTGTGCTTTTCAAATTTAGAAAGCACACAGTATGGGGTAACAGATGAAAAATACGGATGATCAGAATGCATCGTTGGACTTATTTCTCCGGCGTTTAATGATCGCGCCGCGTTTCAAAAGAGACGCCGCTATTCGTGCGGCAATGGCGATATTGGACGGCATTAGGCAGGTGCCGCCTGAAAACCGGATATTAAATCATGGCCGGAATGAGATAGGTGATAAAAACGGCGATTTTGAATGTGGAAATGATACTACCGGGGCTTTGGCATGGACGCACTTGGTCGATCACTGGATCGAAGACTAATTCGATTTTACATTCAGGACTTTCAGCAGCCAGTCGTGATCGCAGCCTTTTAGCCATGGGTAAGAACTGAATTCCCGTTTTGTTTTTTTGTCAATGATACCAGCTAAATGGGGATTAGCCATGTATAGCATCAACTCAAGCATCATGGATATCATCATGATGGAATTTTCATCTGACTTGCACAGCGAAATGACGAAATCTAATGTGAAATGAAAAGACGGAAGCCGAATCGGCTTTAATATATCAACGGGGCCTGAATCGCCCATGAACTGCGACAGATTTAAATAATACGATGCTACTTCAAAAGCGACTTGGCTATTCAGTATGACTTCATGAATACATTCGTAAGGCAACTGCTCCGTATGATTAGAGTTGTTGAACATAATCGGACGCTTTTTTGCGTAGTAGAAGCAAAGAGCAGCCGCACGTTTGACCGGACTCGGTTCATCAAGCTTTGAAATAAAGTCGTAAATTGAATCCACCGTATGCATTAGTCGGTAGATTTGGAGGTAGACATTGTCGATGCGTGGTGACAATGCCACATGGTTGGCCACCAACCAGTCTTCCGTCAATAATATAAGAACATCCAGGGTTTCTTCAATGTCACCCCATAGACATTGCTGTGAATTCATGGGGTGTTACGAAGATCGGAAAAAAACTTACGGGCCTCTCCGCGCGCCGGGCGCCGCGTTTTGCAATGATCATTTGAGATGGATACAGGCAAGCGAGTGATAGGAAGATCAGCATCGGATACCACCTTGGTGTCGAATTTTATGCCAGGGTATTCATCCGTGTCAATCTTATGCCCACAATGCCTCCCTTGAACGGTGATCAAGTTCATGCGGTTATCCCCTTTCATTTTTATTAACAACAACATACTACGACGCTCGCAATTGATATGCAAGCCTTTTTTTAGCCTTTTTTTACATGCCCAGGGCATAGCCTCCCCCCCCTTCTTTTGCTTCACTTTTGATCAGAATATCCTGAATCTCGCCCGGCGCTTTTGCCACCGCATAACGCCAATGCCCAAAGCTCCCGTGGGCGTTTACCGCCTGAGGCCATTCGCAAAGATATCGCCTCCAACCTTATCCTGCCGACTGATACGACCAGATTGCCCGATCAAAGTAATCCGCTCTTATGCCCATATTTTCAGCAGCTAGACCCACAACGCGCTGGACATCTTCGTAACGGTTATAGTCCAGACCAGCAGCACTCACGAGAACCCGGACATGTCTATCCACAGCAAGAGCCGGCAGGCCAACGAGCATCTTGAGGTAGTCCACCGTCTTGGCTCCTACTCCCTTGAGATTGAGAAGCAGGTTCGCATTGCCTGGTTTCTGGAGCCAGTCTTTAACCATAGCCTCGGTCTCAAGTCCCTCATTTGAAAACAACCAGATCATATCCATAATCCTACGCGGTTTCTCCGGGTGATTCCAGTTGAGCATCTTTCTGAGACCGTAAAAGGAGATCAGTTCCCGAAAGACTGTCGTCGTTTGCGCTTCAGGATACTCACGAATCAAATTCTTTACTCGTGGCTCCACTACAGTCCGATAGTTCAGTCCTGCCTGCAAAATGGTATCCGCGATCGTTGCGCCCATATGCTGGTAGCCCTCTCGCGGTCCCACCAGACTGAAAAAGCCGTCTAACGAAGAAACATACTGCACAAGCCTTTTCGCATCAGCGACAAAGTTCATGTTTTGCCCTCCATGAATTTTTTTCGCACGTCAATCCTTCCTTCTTTTATCCTGAATCTGTTTCAGAGCCTCCAATCGGTCCACGCAGTTTGGGCACGCCCCACAAGGCACCTGCGATGCCGCTTGACAGGAATACGTCTCGCTCAACGGAACCTTCAGTTTCAGGGCCAGACGTGCAACCTGCACCTTGGACATTTCGCGGAACGGCATCTTGATCTGAACCGAACCGTAAGCCGTCAGTAATCTACCGAGTCCCGAGAAAAATTTAGCGGAGCAGTCTATCTCCTTGGCGTGATTGCTATTGATGAATGCGGCATATAACAGAGAATACTCATGCGACTGGGCAAAAGCAGCGCCCACCGAAAGCAGTAGCAGGTTACGGTAGGGAAGGTAAAGCGGATCACCATTCATGTTATCAACCCATAAGTTTGGTTCAGCTATGAGCCGCGATTTTGCACCCAGATAGATGTCCGAAATATTAACGGTCTGCGGCTCACCGGACCGGGGCGGTATAACCTTCTTCAATGTCGCATACTCGGTTTTTGCGCAGTGCTGTCCATAGTTAATGAACAGGGGCACGACCTGAAATCCCCTCTTGCACAACCAGTACGCAAGAGTTGTCGAATCCATCCCTCCTGACGACAGCAACACTACAGTATTACGATTTGGTCTCATTGTTCCAGATTCCTGACTGCGTATTTAAAGATGGCTGAGATTACCTCGTCTATATCTGGGGAAACAAGGTCAGGAAGCTGCGTCAACATCAGATTCTCTGCACGGCGATAAGGATCGTAGACAATGACCGGCATTCCTCTTTCAACCGCCATGCCGATCTCGATCAGCGTGCCTGGATCATCATATAACAATACCGCCACCATAAGGCGACACTCGGCCATAAGCCGTACATCAGCGTCGCAGAGGAATTGTTTGCGCTGTGGCTCGGCATTCATACCCATCTCGCCATTCTCCACAACGGGCCGTCGTGGCGTGAAGTTATGATACTTAAGCATATATCTGCAGTGTTGCACGGGCAGCTTCACGAAAGTCATCGGGAAATGTCGTGCAGGCGTATTCAGCGGCGACGCATGCGGCATATGCCAGGGCGGGCTGTTCTTTCATCTTGTGTCTCGTCACAACATAAACAGCATCAAAACAGTCGCCTACTCCCACAGAATGCCGGACATGACGATTTTGCGATGGGACCATAAGGGGAGATTTAGGAATCCTTGTTGTGAAGAGGCGGGAACCGCCACGGTTTTCCTTAAAAAGGATAGTTTCGGCGTATGAACCAAGCAGGCATTTGCAGAGATTGGTAACAACCCCCTCGTATCGCCGTTTGAACACGTCTGAAGATGTAGAGACCATGATCGTGTCGAAACGTCTGCCGAGAACGCCGAACTCTTGTGGATTTTCAGGCTGGAAATTCGCATCAATATGGACGGCTGCCTTGCTTTGTCCGACCGCCTTCAGCACTGCCGTGAGGTCAAATCCACCGGGAAAAATGATAAAATCAGTGATGCCTTTATCTTGGCACACTTCTTCAAACACTTTTACATTGAAGGTTGCTTTTTGCTCATCGCGCAGAAGAAATTGATAGCCCTGCGGTCCCGCTTCGGTGGGCTCTCCTATTGTAACTACATTTGGGCAACCCAAAACATTGCCGATCTTGTAGACGCTTCCATCCCCGTATTCCGTAGCATGGCGACATATCTGTTCATCGAGATATTCGGGCGCGAAATAAGCTAAAACATAAGGCGTGTCCATCGCCCAAAGCGCGCGAGCGGCATGTGCGATCCCACCGAACCGCAGTTTGGGTTCCTTTTCACCGGTTGGGAAGGTCACGTCAACAAGTACCTGCCCGACAAGGCATACCTTGGATGTGCCGTTCATTTTTTCGGCTCCAAATCAACGCGAACAATGGGAACAGGACGAAAACTCGCCGACTTCACCTGCCCCGTATAAGTGTAACCCTGCTTCATACACTGCAAAAGGTAGTTATACTCGGTGGGCAACAATCCGACAACTTCTTTGCCATTGACAGTCTCCACCCCAAGTCTCCCACCAACCAGCGCCTTTCTGACAGTGGTCGGCGCGCCAACAGCCGGCAGTCCACGATGAGACTGGATGTATTCACAGCGCCCTACTTCCTCTAAGGCTACATTAGTCAGGCGACGTTCGCACTGATCAACATCCCCCTCGTCTTTTTTATCACCGCTTTGTTTACCTGCACCTTTTGCGCTGCCACTTGGCGTTCCAGGATAATCAGTAAATCGTCCAGTTCCTGTTGATCCCATCGTTGGCCTCCTTCCTTGGTTTCAATACTTTTAATTCTCCATCTATGTAAATCATTTCGCCACATTTTCAAATGTTTTTTGATAATCTTGAGAACTTAATACAGTGTCAAAAAGGCCAATATCTTCGCCTTCATGCTTATTGATGCCGGTATAGCTCAGGCTTGAATCCTCATATCGCTTGAACTTGAATACCGCGTCATTCATCAATGCGTTGTTGAAAACGCCAAGACTTACGAGCAACTCGAACTCTTTTACATTCAACCCAGTAACTTTCTTGAACAATCCAGGTTCAAGCTGTGTGATGACATCCTTCAGGCAACGTTCCCTATAATCCGTCAAATACATGAAGATTGGCACCCGCGTAGCAAACTTGATGAGCTTTTCCTGAATCTGTTTCCGTAGGCTCTTGTATTCCTTTTCTTCCTCGGTCAGTTCTTTCTTTTCCTTCGTGGAAAGCTCTTCGTCATTTGCTTCCTTGCGCGCTTTCTTTACGGCCTCAGATTTGTTGATGATCGTCTCGATTTCCTGATTCAGGTTACGAAAGCCTTCAATGCTCATGAGCGCTTCCATGGCTTTCTTATTGTCCATGAGCCTTTTCAGGGTTCCGTTATCCACATTCACCAGCAAAGCGCTTTCCCATCGCCGCGCCAGGAGAGTTGCCGTTGTCCCGCTCATGGCCATATCCAGAATGCCGGCGGCGTCTATCTGCTTCATGGAACTGCCGTCATAGGCCAACACAGGCAGGAAACTGATAAACTCCTCCACCTTCTTTTCGGGATTTGATTCGTTGACATTCAGGCGGCAACTGTAATCGGCAATCTGTCGCAATGCCCTGTCCGGCGCAAAGTCAAAGACGTAGCACTCCTGCTTGATGATCTGTTCCATGTTCGGCGAGGTGCCGTCCGAATTCCTGATTGTCCAAGGGGATTGCACTCGGAAGGCGGCCTGAAAGTAGGTCTCTGGGCTGGACGAATTGCGAAGCATAAGAATCCCAGTCCACGGTTTCACCGTCACTCCGGTTGTCAATTTCCCGCAAGACAGGGTAATGGTTTTGGATTTCAAGGGCTCGTCCATGGCCTCATACACGGGCGGCAAAGCCGCAACCCCGACACCCGCGGCGCTTCCTGCCGCCACAATTACTTTGTAGTCGTGATAGAACCGGTTCTGCTTCTTTGCCAGAAGGTTGCGCATGGCATAACATGAGGCCACACTGGGCAGAAACCAGAACGTATGCGACAATACATTCAGTAAACGCGCATCTGAAAACGGCATTGGCGGTTTTTGCGCACCCAGTTTCAGATTGTCAATGCTGGTTGCCAAAAACGCACCTCGGATTAAATCCAGCCACTTCTGGACCTCGTCCTGATAGGTGAACTTTGCATTTTCGCCAACGCCAGTTGCCGAAAAAAAGACATTCAGATCGAATTCATTGAACTCGCCCTGCAAGGCGATTTCGCGGATGGCATCGGGAAGTTGGTACGTGAGCAACACCATTCGCGGCAACGCGGCGTAAGGATTGTCCTCGCCTTTCCATTCCTGTTTGGCTCGCTGTTCATCCGAATAGGTCCAGTTGAATATCTGCTCCTCGATGAATTCGCCCGAGGCAATGGCCCGGAACGGTGTGCCGGACAGGTAGAGATAGCCATCCGTTGTAATCGGCATGATCTCTTCGTCAAAATCCTCGATACCCTCGCCCTGGCCGAACTCGGCTTCTTTCTTGTCCTCCGCCTCAAAAAGCTCCTTGGCGTTTTCACGCCAAGCGCCGTAGTGGTACTCGTCCAGGATGACGCAATCCCAGTGGGTCGTATGGACCCATTCGTTCTTGGTCTTAATACCCCCCGAACTTGGGTTTTTGCCCAGATAGTCCTGAAATGAGCCGAAACAGACATACGGCTTCTTCTTATCGGCCTCTTCATAAGTCAAACCGCCCGGTGAAATGAACTGCCAACCCTTGAAGTCAATATGGCATTTAAGATCCTCTTCCCAAGCGCTCTGCACGGCGGGCTTGAAGGTCAGCACCAGCACCTTGCGCCAATCCATTTTCAAAGCAAGCTGATAAGCGGCGAAAGTCTTTCCAAAACGCATTTTTGCGTTCCATAGGAAGTGTGGCGTCTTGTCCGTGTTTTCCTTCCTGAAATTCCTGAAGTAGGCAAAAGTCTTTGCCACCGCCGCCGCCTGCTCCGGCCGCATCTTGAAATCGAGGGAGCGATTTTCCTCGTTCAATTGCCCGGTTCTGACGGCAATGACCGCTGACTTGACCTGCGCAACCTTGCACCGGAACCATTCGCCCTCGGGATTCTTGACACCCACAATGCGCAAATATTGGTGAACGTCATGGTCGGTGAACACCGTGCCATCATTGCGCATGGCGGTTTCTTCAAGAACGATCCGGTAAGGCGGTTTACCCGGTTTTAACGTCGGATACTGCTGCGCCACTCGTGTCTGAACGTCCAGCGTGGTATAACCCACTTTTAGCAACCCGGCATATTGCGGGTTCGTGTCTTCGTATGCGTAAATGATCGGCCGGGATTCCGGCCGGGGTGGAAAGAATTTATTTTCGCCCATCAGTCTCTCCCCGGTAGTTTCTTCTTTGATTCGGCCGGCGGCAAAAAGTTTTCGCCCGTCACCACGTTTTTCCCGGTCTTCTGCTCCAGTTCAAGGCGCGCTTTTTTGGCGATTTTCCCTCCTTTTTTGCCGGCATCGGCATTCTCAATCATGCCCGTCGCGTCAACGCTTTCGGCGATCTGCCGCGTGGAGAGTTCCGCCAAGGCTGAAAAAATAAGCTCCGCCTCGCTCATGTGGTCGCGAAGATTCTGGGTCTTGAGTCCCTTGATTTCCTTATGCTTCTTGACCGAAATGTCGCTCCATTCCTGATGAATGATGTTGGTCAGGATTGCATACTCGTCATCGCCCTTTATCTCGTGATTCTTCCAGTAGTCGGTCAATTTGTTGCGGGTTTCCTGACCCATCATCCTCTGCTGTATCCATTTCTCGCTACGGCCATGCTGTTTCCAGTATTCCCGGGCGCGGTCAAGCGAACGGGCCGGATCGCCCATGTCCTGAATCCGCTCGTAGCCCACCTTGGCCAGCCAGAGTTTTATCGGTTCAGCTCTTGGGCTTGGGACTGATTGAATAATCCGCAAAAGCGTTTCCGGCGAGGCAACATCGGTTAGTCGCATCTTGCCGTCCTCAGCGATCATTTTCAAACGGTTACAATTTGTAACCGTTTGACTCCCTTCCTTTTTTAAGCGATTTTTCAAGACTTTCCAGTAATTCCGGGCCGCTTGAAAATCCGGCTGTTGAATCAATGCCGCGATAATATCAACCACCGAAAAATACCATATCTCCAATTCCTCGTCATAGATTCGGCGAATTTTGAAGTTCTCAAAGATCGCCAGAGCTTGTTCTTTATTCATTGCCA